>Ga0163149_10001546_pt1 | contig 29394 bp, 25 predicted proteins | sample OliLakLV19MP5G1_FD_148604 | JGI IMG/M metagenome (GOLD analysis project Ga0163149, IMG submission 148604) | Freshwater microbial mat bacterial communities from Lake Vanda, McMurdo Dry Valleys, Antarctica - Oligotrophic Lake LV.19.MP5.G1 | ecosystem: Environmental > Aquatic > Freshwater > Lake >... | reverse complement strand
ACGGTTTACAAGATTCTCAAGAAAAATGGAGGTAAGAATTTCATGCGCCGCGATTCGATTTTCTACAAACTGTTTCAGCAATTTCCGCCTCTGTTGTTTCAACTCTTGCCGACTCCACCACCTAATGTCAACAACTATCGGTTTGATTCAGTTGCAGTCAAGGAGCCAAAGTTTGAGATCGATGGTGTGTTTTTACCAAATGAAGCAGATGGTATTGTCTACTTTTGTGAAGTGCAATTCCAAAAAGACGAACAACTTTACGAAAGAGTGTTTGCGGAGTCTTTGCTATATTTCTACCGTAACCGCAATAGATTTAGCGACTGGCAAGCAGTGGTAATCTATCCATCCCGTTCGATCGAACAAAGCAACATTCAACCATATCGAGCTTTACTCAATTCCGATCAAGTACATCGAGTATATTTAGACGAGTTAGGGGATATTCGCTCCTTGCCGATCTGGGTAGCCCTGATGGTACTGACCACCGTAGAAGAGAGCCAAGCCCCAGCAGAGGCGAGGTATATGCTACAAAGAAATATCGCCGAACAACCGTCGAGCCAAGCCATAATAGAAATGGTAACGACGATTATGGTGTACAAGTTTGAACAGTTAAGCCAAAAGGAAGTAGAAACCATGCTAGGAATTACACTACAAGAAACGAGAGTCTATCGAGAAATTAAGGAAGAAGGACGAGAGGAAGGACGAGAGGAAGGACGAGAGGAAGGACGAGAGGAAGAAGCTGCTAATCTTGTGAGCCGACTGCTAAATAAACGATTTGGCGAAGTGTCTGGAGAAATGCGTTCCTTAGTTTCTAGTCTACCTTTGGCTGTGCTTGAGGATTTAAGTGTGGCACTTTTAGATTTTACGAGCTTGACCGATCTACAAAATTGGTTGGCACTTCGATCGAACCCCTAGCCCCTAGTCAGACTTTAGGCGGTTTCTGGTAAAAAAATTACCCACGTAGATTGTTTAAAGGAAATCTGCTAATACTGCAAAACTTCAGATGTTTGGAACTGCAAATCGATCGTAGACAATAAAGAAAAGAAGCTGAAAGGCTTGATTAATACAGGAGCAGCACGTTTAGCGACAAAGCTAAACGTGAGTGCATCTAAATCTGTCGAAAGAAAAATCAGAGGGATTTGTGATATGGATGGCTCTTGGCGCAGATGCTCTAAGAGTTCATATCCATCCATTTTGGGTATATTAATATCGCTAATAATCAAATCTGGGATGATCTGTTTAGCGATCGATAAGTCTGCGCTAAAGCACTTTCGATCGATTCAGCGATGAAATCTTCAGCGTTATAGGTGGGAATACAGACACTAACTAATGGAAGTGAGGTCACGGCAAAATTTATAAAACTTGATTGCGAAATTACGGTTTACAAGATTCTCAAGAAAAATGGAGGTAAGAATTTCATGCGCCGCGATTCGATTTTCTACAAACTGTTTCAGCAATTTCCGCCTCTGTTGTTTCAACTCTTGCCGACTCCACCACCTAATGTCAACAACTATCGGTTTGATTCAGTTGCAGTCAAGGAGCCAAAGTTTGAGATCGATGGTGTGTTTTTACCAAATGAAGCAGATGGTATTGTCTACTTTTGTGAAGTGCAATTCCAAAAAGACGAACAACTTTACGAAAGAGTGTTTGCGGAGTCTTTGCTATATTTCTACCGTAACCGCAATAGATTTAGCGACTGGCAAGCAGTGGTAATCTATCCATCCCGTTCGATCGAACAAAGCAACATTCAACCATATCGAGCTTTACTCAATTCCGATCAAGTACATCGAGTATATTTAGACGAGTTAGGGGATATTCGCTCCTTGCCGATCTGGGTAGCCCTGATGGTACTGACCACCGTAGAAGAGAGCCAAGCCCCAGCAGAGGCGAGGTATATGCTACAAAGAAATATCGCCGAACAACCGTCGAGCCAAGCCATAATAGAAATGGTAACGACGATTATGGTGTACAAGTTTGAACAGTTAAGCCAAAAGGAAGTAGAAACCATGCTAGGAATTACACTACAAGAAACGAGAGTCTATCGAGAAATTAAGGAAGAAGGACGAGAGGAAGGACGAGAGGAAGGACGAGAGGAAGGACGAGAGGAAGAAGCTGCTAATCTTGTGAGCCGACTGCTAAATAAACGATTTGGCGAAGTGTCTGGAGAAATGCGTTCCTTAGTTTCTAGTCTACCTTTGGCTGTGCTTGAGGATTTAAGTGTGGCACTTTTAGATTTTACGAGCTTGACCGATCTACAAAATTGGTTGGCACTTCGATCGAACCCCTAGCCCCTAGTCAGACTTTAGGCGGTTTCTGGTAAAAAATCACATTCAATCTTGAGGAGTTTATATGTTTGGGTCAGGAACAGGATGCCTTTGACTTGTTCGCTGGTAATGGAATGAATGATGAAGTCGAATTTCATAGCCCTAGATAGTTTTAGAACTGAGATCAACATTCCTAAGCCAAAGCTATCCATAAAAACAACTGACTGCATATCCAAAATTAGAGTTTTGATGTTTGAGTGGGCGATCGACTCTAATTTCTGTCTCAATCCTTTAGCAGTATGGCTATCAATCCGCCCTGAAGGTATTACCGTAACAATCTCTGTATTCATGTCATCTCCAACTTGTAATTTGTGAGTCACTTACTTGAGTCAAATTAAATGTGTTTGAATTAACATAATTGACTGAGGAAATCTCCTTAAAACTTACTTATCCCATGCTAAGATTTGGGCGATTTGTTGCCAGATCGTAACTGGATTAAAAGGCTTAGCGATTACTCCCATCACTCCTATTTCGGCAAAGCGGCGGTGATCGCTAGGTAACACTTTAGCCGTCAGCAGCACGACTGGAATTGTCTTTGTGAATGAATCGGCTTGCAATTTTTCAAACATCGATAATCCATCTTGATCTGGCATCGATACATCTAGAAGAATGGCATCCCAATGCCCAGTTTGAACCGTGAGTAAACCTTCCTTGCTAGAAGCAGCCGTAATTACCTCCCAGCCAGCAAATTCTTCTAGAGATACCTGAATTACATCTCGGATATCAGCTTCATCATCCACAATTAAGAGTCGTTTGGTCATGGTTGGCGATTTCAGAATATTCATGACTTAGAGGTGTTTTGGTGAGTCGAAGTTTTAGCAACCCTTAATAGTTGCTTGCTATTGAAGCCTACATCACAAAAGTAAGGAAGTGGTATGAAGAATGGATTTGTTTATCGATCTGCTCGATCGACTGGTAATGTGAAATAAAACGTACTCCCTTCACCCAAAATGCTCTCTGCCCAAATTTGACCGCCATGTTGCTGCACGATGCTCTTACAGATTGATAGCCCTAGTCCAGTCCCACCCTTTTGCCGAGCATCAGAAATATCTACCTGTTGGAAACGTCCAAATATTTTTTCTAAATGATCGGGGGGGATGCCGCGTCCTCGATCTTTAATTGCAAAGCGGATATTTTCATCTTGCACTTCAGCACTGAGCCAAACCGTACTACCTTCTGGAGAAAACTTAATCGAATTACTGAGCAGATTGATCAAGGCTTGCATAATCGCATCGGCTCCTGCCCAAATTTCTCCAGATAATGGTGTGTAGTCAAGGGTAACGGCGGATTGGCTGGCGATTTCTTGGACTGACTCGATCGACTGCTGCATCAGATCGTTAACTTGGCAGATCTCCATCGTCAATTGAGCTTGCTCTGATTCTAAGCGTTCGAGATCGAGAATATCATTGACCAGCCGCGACAGTCGATCGGTATTATTTAGGGCAATCTCCAGCATGTGTTTGGCTTTTTCGGGTTGTTTGTCATAAATTCCTGTACGCAAAATCCCCAATGCGCCTCGAATTGCCGTTAGAGGTGTACGAAGTTCGTGGCTGACTACAGAGATAAATTCATCTTTAATCCGATCTAGTTCATGTTGAGCCGTAATATCGTTAATTACTGTTATTGCACCAAGATATTCGCCTTGTTGATTAAAAGTTGGATTAGCAGAAAGGTTAGCCCATAAATCCGAACCGTCTCTACGCCTGTATTTGAAGTCAACCTTGACTTTAATTCCCTGACGACCGCTATCCAAATTTCTAAGTGCGAGTTCTTGAGCTTCGGCATCCATGAACTCAAATATGGACATCCCGATCATTTCATCGATCGAGTAACCCAACATCTCTGCCATGCTTTGGTTCACAAATGTCGTGTTGTTGTTACTGTCAATTTTCCATATCCCTTCTTCAGCAGTTTCGACAATAAATCGATATTTCTCTTCTCCCTCACGCAGATCTGCTTCTGCTTGTTCTCGATCGACTAGTTCTTGTTGTAAGTGCCGATAAAGAAACTGCTCTTGCTGTAACTGATCTTGGATTGTGACTTTGCTGAGGTGACGATTGATCGCGATCCCAGCAGAAATAGCAGCCATTTTGATGATATCAATCTCCTGTGCTGATGGCTGACGCACTTCGCGATAGTAGATGCAAAAAGTCCCCAAAACCTGCTCTCGATCGCGGGCAAAGATTGGCATTGACCAGCAGGATTTTAAGCCATGAGGTAAAGCTAAATGCTTGAAATTTCCCCAGAGTGGATCGGTGGCAATGTCGCTGGTAATTACCAGTTGCCGTCGAAAAGCCGCAGTACCACAAGATCCGACCCCTTCGCCGACAGGTATACCATTGAACGTCTTAGAGTATTCAGGCGGTAAGTTGGGAGCAGCAATTTGGTTCAATCTATTTTGCCCATTAACCAGTAAAACTGAACAAATACCACCAACGAGTTGGTATTCAATTAATCCTATCAATAATTCCAGCGTGGCTGAGAGTGGTTCGTCGATTGCAACGCAAGACAGCCAACGGTTTTGTAATTCCAGTAATTCTTCTGCGTGTTTCCGATCGCTAATATCTTCCTTGAAACCATCCCAAATGATGTCGCCATTGTCTTGCAACTTTGGTCTAGCAATGCCACGAAGCCATTTTAGGCTACCACTAGAGGTGATAATCCGATATTCAGAACTCCAGATCGGTAAACCAGCTTCGATGCAATCAGCCATTGATTTTCGTAACGCTGGCACATCTTCAAGATGAATCTTATTCCAGAGAATAGCCGAGGACTCTAATAACATTTCTGGCTCGACCTCAAGAATCTCTCGACATCGATCGCCAACATGGGTAAAAGCATCAGAACCATCAGGGTGAGTGATGTAGCTATAGATCATGCCTGGCACGTTCTCGGTCAAGTGAAGCAGACGCTCTTCGCTCTTTTGAATTTGCTCGTGACGGTGAGCTTGTTGCATGGCGAGCGCGACGGCATTTGCCAGCTTTTTAATCAGTCCGATCTCGTCTTGTCGCCACAGACGTGGAGCCGAACAGTGCTGAGCAGAGATCAATCCCAATAGTTGGTCTTCGGAAATAATCGGAATGACCAAATTTGCTCTAATTTGGAATTCCACCATAAATTGGATATAGCAATCTGATAAACCCGCTGCGTGGATATCCTCGGTCGCCTGAAAGCGTCCTTGCAAATATTCGGAGGTGCAGTCCGTAAGACCTGAATCATTGAGATAACGCCCCAACATGGGTGTCCAGCCGCTTCCGATCGACTCGGCGATCGTTTTGCCACCTCCTTGGGGATAGCTTTGATAAATCACCACGCGATCGGTATGCAAAAACTCTCTTACTTCTGTTACGGTGGCATCGAGAATTTCACTTAACGAGAGTGACTGACGAATCCTCATCAATCCTTGCTCCATGCTCTGAGAACAATTTAATTCTCTTACTAAGTCGTCCTCGGTCAACTTGAGAGCTCTGACATCTGTATCTATGGTTGTGACAATCCAGCACTGATTGGAGCGATCGTAGCGAGAAGTGAGATTACATCGAATCCATTTGATCGTGTTACTTTTATGTCTAAATCGATATTCAAACGTCGTAGTTTCGGCAGCAAAAATTTTCTCAAATACTTGGGAAAACACATTTTCTAGATCCTCTGGGAATATGCGCGAAATCCAGAGCATTTGGTCGGTCATTAACTCTTCGATCGAATAACCATAAAGTTCTAAACATCCTGCTGAGTATAATTCTATGTGCCAAGTTCGATCTGGAAATACCTTAAATCTCGAAATGGTATCGATCGCCGTGTTCAGGACATCATTAAGTATTGTGGGGGATTCTTCGATCATGCAATCTACTCCTTGATTGCTGTAACTATTTAATTGTATTCGATCGAACTTATTTGTTCTTAGGAGATTTCTTTTAAAGAATCTACCTAGCCCCCAGCCCCCAATTCTGGGGGGTCTGAAATCAAAGTCCCCAGAATTGGGGATTTAGGGGCTTCGGAATGGGTAATTTTTTTACCAGAAACCGCCTTAGAGGTTATAAACGAATTCGCGCTGGTTCTAAATGCTTGAGCACACGCGCAATTAACTCTGGCTCGATGATCGGCTTACGCACAAAGTCATCACATCCTGCGGCAAATGCCTGAGCGATCGCTTCTGCTCGATCGTTTGCCGTGATCATTAAAATCGGCAGATTCATCCATTGCGGATCATTTCGGATCACTTGGCATAGCTCAATGCCTTTGAAGGTTGGCATTTCTAGATCTAGCAACAATAAGTCAGGCTGAGTGGCAGTCAACACTTCCCAAAATTGAATGGGATTGTCTAAACAAGTTACTTGCAGTCCCCATGGTGGCAGTAAGTTCGCCAAAAATGTCAGAATTATGGGGTCATCATCGACAACCATGATTTTAGCCTTTACGGGTTCTAAAGCTTGGATCGATTGAGATATGACTCGATCGATCACCGTAAAGACCCGATCTGGGGTTATAGGTTGCAATAAGTATCGATCGACTCCTAGTCGGGCAACCTGAATGCGTTCGTGTAGAATCTCCTGAGCAGAATCATTGCGAGGATTACGATCGGCAAGGATCAAGACTGGGATCGTGGGAAACTGTTGTTTTAGAGATTGCAATAAGGATAAATCTCGTGATTTTCGATCGAGTGTTAACAAAATTGCCGAAATCTTTTCCTTTGCTAATCCTTGTTCTAAACGACGCTGCACATTTGCGGCTTCGATCGACTCAAATCGCAATTTATGCGCGATCGCTTCTTGGTAAAAAGTATCAGCCAACTTCAGATCGCCACTGATAAACAGCACGATTGGCTCAGGCAATGCATTAGAGCTGACGATCGAATCAGGAGACTTGTCGATCGATTGCTTTAATTCCAATAGGAGTTGATGCATCTTCGCAGCTTCTCGATCGGTTAATCGATCTGCTCCGAGCAAAAGATGTTCGATCGATCTTGCTAGAACTGAGCTTTGAGGATAACCAAATGTACCGAAACTGCCTGCCAACCGATGGGCTTCCTCTCTCGCTTCCAGTCTTTGAGCATCATCCAATTCACCTGCTTCGATCGATCTGACGGCCTCTTGCAAAATTTCGATCCGATGTTCTAGTGAATTGATAAATCGCGCTTGAATCTCGGCGATTCCTTTTGAGATCACTTCTTGCTTATTTTCGATCGCTTCAGACTTGTTTTGTGGTGGAGTCTTAACCCGATAGCCAATACCATAGACAGTTTCAATCAGCTCTTCGGTCATACCTGCATCATTTAGTCTGTGGCGGAGGTCTTTAATCAAATTCGTCACAGCATGTTTGGTTGGGCAATCATCCGCAGTCCAAAGTCGATCGATGATCGCATCACGACTGAAAATCTGGTGAGGACAGCGCAGCAATAGTTCGAGTAATACATACTCCTTCGGTCTAACGGCAACAATTCGATCGAGATAAGTTACTTGGGCGATCGACGGGTCTAAACACAGGTTTCCCCAAGCCAAAATTGGGGCAATAGTTTCAGTATTGCCCCGTCGCAACAAGGCCCGAATCCGTGCCAGCAATTCATCAAGATTAAACGGCTTAACTAGATAATCATCGGCTCCCGCATCCAGCCCAGTAGCGATTTCTTGGTTGGAATTTTGGCTAGTCAAGATCAAAATTGGTACGATCAACCCTTTCGATCGAAGCTGGCGGCAAACACTCAATCCATCTAATTTAGGCAGTTGCAGATCGAGAATCACTAGATCGTATTTCCACAGATAAGCCAATTCTAGACCGACTTCACCATCTGCTGCCAAATCTACGGTGTAATGATTTGAGGTAAGAGATGACGAAAGCATCTCCCCTAAAAATTGGTCATCTTCTACCAGCAAAATCTTCATAACTGATTGACGCGGTTGGGTTTCCCAGAGGTTCTGATGATTTCGATCGATTCAGTGATGAAATCTTCAGCATTGTAAATGGGAATACAGACACTAACTAATGGAAGTGAGGTCACGGCAAAACTTGTAAAACTCAATTGGATTATAGTCTGGCTTAGGCTCATTCTCGGTTAGGAATATGGGCGTAATTTACTGGGATTGCAAACGTGAGTCTAAGATTTTGGCAATTCGATCGACTGATTCTTCTAAGTGGATTTTTGTATAGGTATCCAAATTTCCTCCTTGCTTGTTTAATGTACTGGTGATCGAATCTTTAAGCTGACGGAGATGGTACCAAGCGACGCTACGCGCATCCTCTGGAGCATTGCTAGTCAAAATCAGCGAAATAAACTCAGCAAAGGAACGGGCATTTCTGGGATTACCATTTCGCAAGGTCATATTTGTGAGAATGCCCATATATTGACGTTGCAAAGCCCGTCGCAAGCTAGAGATTTGGATTGATTTTGATTCTGGCATCACCTCTGTCCAGATCCCCGCCTGAAGCGTATCAAATAGTTCAGGTAAAGTGATAGCGGCTTGCGGCTTAGTTTTGAGTTCTAAATCTCGCAGACGATTGAGTCGATCGCTAGATAATAGATCGCTCAACACAATAGTTTGAAAGAATAAGATATTTTCATGAATGGGATAGTCAAGCATGGAAGTCGCATTTTCGCCCCAATGCTCCCAACGTGCAGGAGCAAGTTTATTCAGAAAACTGGGTGAGAAATTCAAGGCATCAGGATCGAACACATTTTTTTGCAGAATTGCCAGAGCCTGACGTTGCTTATCTACAGGAATTGGTTCTAGTGGCGATCGACCTTTAGCGTCTCCAGATCGATAGCGATTGAACGATTGACCTCCCACATAGTTAGTCAGTAAGCTGGAATATTGGAAGTAATATCCAAATACTCGATCGAAAGCTGATGTCACCTCGCTATAACTCTCGCCTTTACCAGGATAGCGTCGTTCCAATCTTTGCCACATTACCCGTGCATTATCGAGTTGGGATTGAGCATAGGTGAGCATATCAGAACTGAGGTCAAAGGCACTGATATTCGGGTCGATCCCTGCCATCAAATCCTCATCCGTCGCATAAGCCAGATCTGGTTCAGGCGCACGTCGGGCAATCTTCTCTAATTCTTGGAGTTCGGCTTGTGGCACGATCGCCTCGATCGATTTATACCCATATTCGATCGCCCATCGATCGTATGGCCCAACTATCCTAGTGAAGTAATCTCCTTGCGGCTTACCTTGAGGTGCTAGATTCGCAGGAATGTAGTCCATCACCGAACTAACTAAACCCTTAGTATGAGTAATTTCAGTGTTATTCAAATCTTCTGGTTTCAACATCGCACTGGCGCGAAAGTTATGTCGTAATCCCAAAGTATGTCCAACTTCATGGGCAATTAACTGACGCAGAAACTGGTTGGTATAGTCTTTTGCTTCGACACTACTTGGTAGAGCATTACGGATCAGGGATAGACCGAGAGAACCAACTGCAAACTGCTCTTTTGCTTGCATTCCGTAGCACATTTCGCTATCTCTCCGTCCATTTCTACTTACAGCTCTATTTGGATTAGCAGAAGATGAAGAAATGACATTCTGAGAAAATTTAGCTTGGGATTGGATATTTTGTAAGTACTGAGAAGCCATCCCATAGTTACATAGACCAGCATTACCCAGACGACGAGCGATCGATGGCATGATCGAAGCATGGTTTTGTTGGACTATGCTCTGATAACTCTCTTTTTCTGATCGAATTAAATTAGAGTCAACGATAATATCAGCATCAAGGATTTCGCCTGTAAGTGGATTGACTCGCGATGGGCCCATCGCAAAAGCGGCATCAAGTGAACTCAGCCACCGAATTGTGTTGTAGCGGATATCGGCTGGGTCCCAAGTTGCATTGTCGGGCATCTGTTTGACTTCGATCGCATCCTTAAATCCAATTTGCTCAAAAGCCTTATTCCACATCAAAACGCCATCTCGGATAGGATCGCGATATTCCAACGGGATAGTATTCTCTAGCCAATAGACAATTTGTTTTTTCGGTGGTGATAACTCAGCTTTCGGATCTTGCTTCTCCAGTCGCCATCGATCGATATATCGCACGAATGGAGTCTTTGAAGTGTTTTTAGAGAAGTCTTGGTAAGCAGTGATGAAATATCCAATCCGATCATCGGCTAGTCGTGGGCGATAACCAGTTTTTTCGGGCAACTGCGACAGACTGTAATGGATTTTTAAACTAAAAGCCCGACTATCAGGCAACGCTGTAACACTTGCGGCTCGGCCATTAGGATCGATAGGGGAACCAGAAAAACCAAGCACTGAATCGATTTCGACATTTCCAGGGAAGCCTTTGACGACATCAAGACGAGATTTGGTTGGATCGATCGTGTAAGCACCGCCCAAACTCGCCGAGAGATCTGCGGTGATGCCTGGAAAATCACTCATCAGTAAACTTCCTAGATCGATTAGTACAGTTTGGCGTTGAGGATGAATACTCCCAATCGGTAAAACACTGAGGATAGAATCACTAAACGATCGATCGACAGAACGAGCTTCAGGATTACCTGCATTGGCTCGGACATTGACATTGGGAGAGATCAGTTGCAGACTATCTTTAACTCGATGGAATCTGAAGATAAAGCTGTCCAAAGGTAATCCACTATAGATTCCTCGTTCGCCAATCCCTGAATTTTGCGTAATTGCAATTAAATAATTTCGATCTAGTTGTTCAGGCTTGATTTCAGCATAGAGACTGCCTTCTTCCTTGTCACGGTAGAAAGTGAATAATCCTTCAATCTTTTCAGTACCCTTTACCACTCGATCGAATGGCAGCATTTCCATTTTAGATGGATCGATCGATCTAGGTGGAAAATTCCCAGGCTTGATTACAGTTATAGTCCCTTTAGGTGGAACTTGCTTCACATTCTGAGCAGATAGAGACTGGGCTGATAAGAATTCGATCGGTAGATGCGCTAGACCAAGTGAGATAATTAACCCAAGCAAAAAGCTGAATAGAAAAGCAGCCAAAAAAGATAATCTTCTCATTCGCGATCGAGCACCCTATTTGATATTACCAATTTAATCTTAAATTAATTCTGCTATTAGCTTAGCTTAAGACTTTTTATCTGGGATCTGCATAAGTACATCTGTAGCAGTAAATAACTTGCCAAAAGCTAATATTCATATAGATTTGTATAGAAACATTGACTTTATAAAGTTTAATATTACTAAGTTTTGCTCAAAGCTATAATGGCGACATAATTTCTTTGAGCATCGTAACCAACCAAAAATTTTAAGCTCACCGATCGAATATCATTTAGACAAACTTGATTTGAGTGGGTGAATCTAGCTGATATCAATAGACTGGAATTGTTGTGGAGTATTCGGAGTGAGGGTTTTACAGGATTATCTTTAAATAAGAGTCGCCCCCTAGAGGTCAGAACATGAAAATTTTAGTAATTGATGACGATGAGATGATTCGCGAATCAATTTGCGATTTATTGGAGATGGAAGATTTTCAGATTATCTCAGCCAATAATGGTTTGAGTGGTGTAGAACTTGCTCATGAACATCTTCCCGATTTAGTTGTATGCGACATTAATATGCCCAAACTTGGTGGACATGAAGTCCTGTCGAGGTTGCGCCAAAACTCATCGACCAACCAAATTCCCTTTATGTTTCTCACTGCCTATAGTGACGACGAAAATCGCGATCTGGCTCTGAGAATGGGCGCAAATGCATATTTAACCAAGCCCCTATCAGCCCGCAATTTATTGGAAAAAATCAGTATGCTACTCAGTTTCCCCTTGCAGCATCTCTACTAAGTTCTGATTTAACTCTGTAAGCAAGCTATTCTGGTAATACTGCATAACTGTTTCCCGATGAGTCAACTCCAGCAAGAATTAGCCCAAGAAGTCGATCGACGACGTACATTTGCGATCATCTCGCATCCTGATGCGGGTAAAACCACTTTAACCGAGAAATTACTGCTGTACGGGGGGGCAATTCACTTAGCAGGGGCAGTGAAGGCAAGGGCTTCGCAACGTCATGTCACGTCCGACTGGATGGAACTAGAGCAGCAACGTGGCATTTCGATCACTTCGACTGTGTTGCAGTTTGACTACAATAATTACTGCATAAATTTGCTCGATACCCCTGGGCACAAGGATTTCAGCGAAGATACTTATCGCACCCTAGCGGCGGCGGATAATGCTGTGATGCTGGTGGATGCGGCAAAAGGCTTGGAACCGCAGACCCGAAAGTTGTTTGAGGTTTGCAAGATGCGATCGCTACCAATTTTCACATTTATCAACAAGCTCGATCGACCAGCGCGTGAACCATTAGAACTGCTAGACGAAATCGAGAAAGAACTGGGGCTAACCACCTATGCGATGAACTGGCCGATTGGCACAGGCGATCGATTTAAAGGCATATTCGATCGAGCCAGTCGCACGGTGCATTTGTTTAAACGCAGTGGTCATGGGCAACGAGAAGCGGAAGTGTCGATCCTAAATTTGGACGATCCGCAACTAGAAGAGATGATCGATCGAGACCTTTGGCTGCAATTTCAAGAAGAATTAGAAGTTCTAGAAACACTTGGCGCAGAGTGGGATGAAGCGGCATTGCGTCAGGGCACTATGACCCCGATCTTCTTTGGTAGTGCCATGACAAATTTTGGCGTAGAGCTATTTCTCAAGGCGTTTTTAGAGCACGCGCTCAAACCAGTTGCCCACGACAGTAGTGCTGGTGAAATCTACCCGACCGATGAGGAGTTTTCGGCGTTTGTGTTTAAACTCCAAGCAAACATGGATCCTAGACATCGAGATCGAATTGCTTTTGTGCGGGTGTGTTCGGGTAAATTTGAGAAAGATATGACGGTCAGCCATGCCCGTAGTGGTAAGTCGATTCGGCTTTCCCATGCTCAGAAGCTATTTGGACAAGATCGTGAGGCGATCGAAGAAGCTTATGCAGGTGATGTAATTGGGCTAAATAATCCTGGCACTTTTGCCATCGGCGACACGATCTATATCGGCAAAAAGCGTGTCTATGCTGGTATTCCTAGTTTCTCGCCTGAAATGTTTGCGTTCTTGAGATCGCCTGAACCATCAAAGTTCAAACAATTTCGCAAAGGTGTAGCGGAACTGCGAGAAGAAGGCGCGATCCAGATTATGTACTCCGTTGATGAGGCGAAACGCGATCCAATTCTCGGTGCGGTGGGACAATTGCAGTTTGAAGTCGTGCAGTTCCGCTTGCAAAATGAGTACGGCGTAGAAACTCTGATGGAGACATTGCCTTATTCGTTGGCGCGTTGGGTGGAGAATGGTTGGGATATCCTCGAAGAGACAGGCAGACTATTCAATACTCTAGTGGTCAAAGATAGCTTCGATCGACCCGTATTACTATTTAAAAATAGCTGGAATCTCGATCAAATTGAAGCCGATCATCCGAAGTTGAAACTGAGTTCGATCGCGCCTGTACTTGGGATCTAAATTCTCTAAGTCACGGACAGTCAGAATCTGGGCTGGAGTTTTGACTGTCCACGAGGATTTGCAGTGTCATTTTGACACCATTAAGTTAAGATTAGAAAATCTATTCCATTTTCTGTCGTGACCAATGATGCCTAAAAATCATGAAACTACAGTTCGCGTGACAGCAAGAATTTCTACGGCTATTCAAGAGACGCTACAAAGGGCAGCGCAATTATCAGGTGCTACATTAAATCAGTTTATGATTCAGGCAGCCCTGAATGAGGCAAAAAAAGTAATTGACGATGAGCGAGTTCTAACACTATCTATGAGGGATGCTGATGCGGTGTTTAGTCTGATTGAGAACCCGCCCCCCCCGAATGAGAAATTAAAAACGGCTTTGGCACAACATAGGGCATTTTTCAGTGAGAGTCATTGAATTACTAGATCAGAGTCATGACCGCGATCTGTTTGACTGTGGTAATGATGCATTAAATCAATTTCTGCAACAGACAGCAAGACAACATAACCAAAAGGGAGTTTCTCGAACTTTTGTTCTAGTGGATACAGGACAACAGGAGATTGTGATTGGTTTCTTTACGTTGACACTATGTGAAGTGCGTGTAGAGCAGCTACCTTTGAAATTCGCGAAGAAATACCCGACTAAAGTTCCTGGCGTAAAACTGGCAAGATTGGCTGTGAGCATAGACTCCCAGCGAAAAGGGATTGGGGGAATTTTGATGATCGAGGCAATGCAGCGTGCAGTCTCTGTTGCAGAAAATGCAGGAGGGATTGGCTTGTTTGTAGATGCAAAGGATGAAAATGCCAGAAATTACTATTTGCGTTATGGCTTTGTGATCCTAGAAGATGCATCTTTACAATTGTTTTTGCCGTTATCAACAATTCAACAAATGCTTAAACCATGAATAGATCAATTACCAGACCACATCGACATGTTATCTTGATTTCACGGAAAATAAAGACAGCAGTAGAAAATTATACCCATGACTCAAACTAATGATCTGGTATTGATTACTGGTGCAACAGGCAACATCGGCACGCTCGTTTGTCAAAATCTCGTTAATGATCCTGCGACTTTCAAGGCAGGTTACGGCGGCGATATTACATCCGATCTCGAAAAAATTCTGGGTCGATCTCCAATCAGTTTCGACCAGTTCGTCGCCGATCATAAAACCAAACTTATTGAATTCGATCGAAAACTAGCAACTTAGGTCGGTTAATTATGACAAACACCCCAACTACTCTTACCTATAGTCTAGAAGAAGTTCTACAACGCTTTGAGCAGAGAGTAGACAAGCAATTTGCCGAGATTAATCAAAAGATGGACAAGCAATTTGCCGAGATTAATCAAAAGATGGACAGGCAATTTGCCGAGGTTAACCAAAAATTAAGTAAGCTTGAGATTGGACAGACAGAGCTTTCAGGTGAAATTAAAGCTTTAGATCAGAAACTTTCAGGACAAGTCAAAACCTTAGAAGAAAAAGTTAATGGTATTGACAAACGTCTTGATAACCAAGAATTTATCAATCGCAGTGTGTTCGTGGCGATCGTTGTGGCTTTGATTGGAGGAGCAGCAAAGCTGTTTGGCTGGTTGCCAGTGAGCTAAACCGCCCTTAATTTTGGCTGATTAAATCATATCGTCAGGCGCACAACTTTTTCAGCCCTAGTCAGTTCTACGCCTAACTCGTAGATCGATCGACCCTGACCGTTAATTGCTTGCAGGGGAATATCATCGATCGAGACTTGAACAGCACGAGTTTGCGGATCGTCTTTGGCGCGGGTAACGATCAAAGTTATATGGGTCTGGTCGGTTGAGATCGGCGAGATCGCTGCCAAATAGTCATGCTTATCGGCAAAATTAATCGCTTGCGAACCGATGCTGCCACGCGGCGATAGGCGTAAATGCTCGGCAATAATTCGCTTAGCAAAACCTTGAGCGGTGACGAGCAACAATTCGGTATCGGGATGATTGACTAGATCTAGTGCCGCTACCCCGATCAGAGTTTCAGTCGATCGAAGTCTTAATGCCTGATTACCTAGTGCCGTGCGTCCCAAGGTGGGAACCTGTTCCTCGCTTGCCGACATTCTCAGCATCCGTCCACCAGATGTCGCGATCGCCAGATGTCGATCGATCCCAACTAGATTTGCCCAGAACAATCGATCGTCGTCTTTTGCCTTGATCGCCACTAAACCACGCGGATTAATTGCGGCAAATTCTGCTAGAGGCAATCGCTTAATTTTTGCCTGAGTTGTGACTAAAACGAGGCTATCAGAAGTTTCTGGGTTTTTATCCCAAGGGAAGTAAGACACGATATCGCCCGCAGCATCGGGCAACAATGCGATCAATGGTGTGCCGCGTGGATTCTTACTTTTTGCCCCACTTGGCGGAATATCCTTGACCGCGAGCGGGAATGCTTTACCAGAGCCAGTCATCACGATCAGATCGAGCGCGTTATTAGTTTTAAAAGTTGCCACAATTGGATCTTCTGCCAGATTGCTCTGAGTCGCTGATGAGCTAGATAATTTGGCATCAGCATCAAGGCATTTGACATAGCCTTTGTGGGTCAGTTGGACGATTACCTCCTTCACAGGCGGTTCCGATCCTGAAATATCAAGGAGGATATTCCGATCGTGCTCAACCTTGCCGTTCCGCTTCACCAATTCCTCGACCACGGTTGCAGATTCTGGTTGTCGATCGATACGTGACTTCTGATTTTTAGCTTCTGCCTTTTGAGTTTTACCTGTACTTTTAACTGGACTTGGCGGCAGTTCGACTAGCGGGGTAGAACTATCGAAGCCTCGGCGGAAGTAATCTGAATCCCTTGCCTCAATCCTCGATCGACGATCATCACCATGCTTTTTCTTCAGTTCACGCAGATCTTTTTTAATCAGCTTCAAGAGTTCGCGTCGATCGCCCAGTAATTTTTCTAACGATCCGATCTGGCGGCGCAAATCAGCCATCTCGGTTTGGAGGTTCTGCCGTTCTAGACCCGTGAGACGACGCAGGGGCATCGCCAAAATTGCATCGGACTGGGGGGCAGAAAGCCCAAATTGCGACTGTAGTCCTGCCTTGGCAGTGGCACTGTCAGAGCTAGCCCGAATCAGCTCGATCGAAGCATCGAGATTTGCCAGCACATTGACTAAACCTTCAGTGATGTGGAGCCGTTGCTGGGCTAGATCGCATTCGTAGTTGAATCTGCGAGTGAGCGTAATTTCGCGGAAATTAATAAACTCCTGCAATATTTCACGCAGATTCATCTGCTTCGGCAAAGAGTCGATCAATGCCAGCATGATCACGCCGAAGTTTACTTGGAGTGCGGTTTGGCGATAAAGGTTTTCCAGTAGGAGGTTGGCATTGACATCTTTTTTGAGTTCGATCACGACCCGCATCCCTGTTCGATCGCTTTCGTCCCGCAGATCGATAATGCCTTCAAGTTTGCCATTCTCAACTAGTTCGGCGATTTTCTCGATCCAGCCTGCCTTATTCACCTGAAATGGCAATTCGGTGACAATTAGACAAGCCCTCGATCGACGATTCTTGCCGATCGGAATCACCTCTGACATCACCACGCCCCGCAAGGTAATGCTGCCGCGCCCAGTGGTGTAAGCCTCTTTGATCCCACCATCATTAATGATGATCCCACCTGTGGGGAAGTCGGGCGCAGGCACTAAGGCAAATAAATCTTCATCCGATAAGTTGGGTCGATCGATCAGAGCAATCACGGCATCGACAAGTTCACGCAGATTATGAGGCGGAATATTTGTCGCCATCCCCACGGCAATCCCAGACGACCCATTCAACAACAAGATTGGCAGTTGAGCAGGTAAAACAGTTGGTTCTTGCTCCGAACTGTCAAAGTTATCGGTAAAGTCGATCGTGGCTTCGTTAATCTCGCTGAGCAAAGCTTCGTTGCCAATCGGGGCAAGCCGACACTCGGTATAGCGCATTGCCGCAGGTGGGTCGTTATCCACCGAGCCAAAATTCCCATGTCCTGCCAGCAACGGGTAACGACTAGAGAAATCTTGCACCAGACGCACGAGGGCATCGTAAACCGACTGATCGCCGTGGGGGTGATACTTACCCAGCACATCGCCCACGACACGGGCGCATTTGCGGTAGGGGCGTTCTGGCACTAAACCCAACTCATGCATGGCATAGAGAATACGACGGTGCACGGGCTTTAGCCCATCACGGACATCAGGCAAAGCCCGACCCACAATTACACTCATGGCATACTCAAGGTAAGATTGCTGCATTTCGATATGCAGAGATGTGGGAATAATTTGACCTTGAGATGGTTCTGGTGTTAAAAGATCTAACTGTTCAGTCCGCTTTGCCATGTTCTTTCAGCATCAACTCAGAAATTTAACCAACAAGAAAGGCATGATAGCCCTCTAAGTCCATATAGTCTATATAATTCATTCTAGAAAAGGTTTGGTAAGTATTGTGGCACAAGGTTCTACTCGCAAATGGATTGTCAATGGTGTTTTGATCGTAGTTACCCTGTCATTCTTGGGTATTTCGATCGCACCGTTGATCGGCAGCATATTAGCATCACAGTCAGGATCGCAACCCGCTACTGTAGCAGCGACTGGCACACCCGAAAAAGACAGGCTCAAAATTCAAATCGAAGGCTTCGAGGCCGTACTAAAACGGGAGCCAAAAAACCAAACAGCTTTGACTGGTTTGGTGGAATTGCGCTTACAGTCAGGTGACCTCAAAGGGGCACTAGAGCCAATGCAAATCCTCGCAGAGGCTAATCCTGATAAGTCTGTCTATCGTCTCGTACTAGCTCGTACCCACCTGCAACTCAATGATCCAAAGAACGCGCAGGCAGAATACCGTAAGGTGTTAACTACCGATCCTGGTAACCTCGAAGCGATCCAACGACTAGTGGGGATCGATCTGCAAGCCAATCGTCCTGAAGCCGCGATTGGGATTTTGCAGAATTCGATCGACACTGCCGACACTGCGAATAAGATCAAAGCTGATACGGTCGATAAAGGCACTTTAATGTGGATTTTGGGCGAACTCTATCGTGGTGAGAAGCGTTATGCCGATGCCACAGACGTTTATGAAAAAATGGCAAAGAATAATGCCAAAGATTTTCGTCCTCTCGTAGGTAAGGCTCAGATCAAACGCGCACAAGGCAAGGAAGAAGAAGCGATCGCCCTGTTTGCTGATGCCACTAATGTCGCTCCTGCGGAATTTAAGGATGAAGTAAAAAAAATCGCCACCACAAAGCCACAGACAGGCATCCAGCCAAAATCTGATAAGCCTAACGAACAGTCTCCTGAGAAAGTGAAAGAGCAGCCCAAACCATAATCAGATCATACTTCTCGAAAAAACAAACACCTCAGATCAACTTGGCCGATCTGAGGTGTTTTAGTTATCAGAAGTTTGGGTGAAATTTCTTCAGATTACAATTCTTCAAACTCTTCTTCGGGCTGCTTGATTTTCTCAGGGATTTTTAGTTCTTCACCCCAAATATCACTGATTTCTTGCTTGGGTTCTTCGTACTTATCTTCGCTTTTTGGGTCTTCGCTTTTTGGTTCTTCTCTTTCGATCTCTTCTTGGTAGCTGTCCTCATATTTCTCCTCATATTTTTCGATAGGTGGCTCAATAGGTCGTACAGCCGATCGACTGTTTGAATCATTCCTAGAATCAGATCTTGGCGCGGCAGCCGATCTCAAAGGAGGTGCATCTTGTAAATCTTCATCGTCATCATAATATTCGTCGTCATCGTACTCGTCATCATCGTAGTACTCATCTTTTTGGGGAGCAACAGGACGATCTTGCCGAAATTCTTGTCTGGGCTCTTGTCTAGGTTCAATCCGCTCGGCACGGGCTTGACGACGTGGTGGATTGACGGGAATCCGCTCGTCTGACCAGTTGTTGTCATCATCATCTTCCCAGACCTCTTCGCGGCGATAGCTAGGACGTTCCTGACGTTGAGGTGGATAATTATTGTAAGAACTATTATTCCGTTGCCCTGTGCCCAAAGCATTGCCAGACATCGTTTGGGGCGGTAGATAATCATCCTCAAATTCCTGTTCCCAAGGTGGTTTACCTAAGCCCAGACGCTCTAGAACCCCTTTGGTAAGCTGGACGAGGCGATCTTCCATGCCTTCGGTGACAATAATTCGATCGCGTCCTACGGCAATAATTTCGTTGACATCGAGTTCGTAGGTACTAATCAGAGCTGAAGGTACTAACGGCGCACCGATCGATGACAAAATCAAGTAAAACAAATCGCCCGTGAGTGGGTCGAATTTAAAGTCGCGCACTTTACCCAGCAGTTCGCCTGACTCAGTTACGACCTCATTGCCAATCAAGTTTGTGTATTTTTCGGTGACCAGAATATCTTCGATCGCCGACTCATCGTCTACTAAGATCGCATCAGGACCAAGCAAAGAAATGCGCTCTAAAGACATATAGGAGGTATCGCCAAAACCAATTGGGGTTCCAGGCAGAAATCGCTCGGCAATGCTAAAACCCATCACCTTGCGCTGATCGACATCCAGCCAGATCTGGGTGACGATGCCCAGTCTACGGGCAGAGGCTTTACTGATAATTTGCGTACCTAGGATAGCGGCGCGTTGGCTAATTGGTTCTTCGGATGTCATCATGGCTTTATTAAATGCTGAGCAAGAATCCTAAAATTAGAATGGCTCGATCTTAACTTAAATGTCATCTAGCGATCGCTAATTGACTTGTACGTAATACCGTGCAGTCCAGTGTAGACCTGAGTAGGGCGAAACAGTCGATTATCGGCAAGTTGCTCCTTCCAATGGGCTAACCAGCCTGGGACGCGGGCGATTGCAAAGATCGCCGTAAACAAGTCGGTAGGAATGCCCAGTTTTTTGTACACCAGCCCAGAATAAAAATCAACGTTAGGGTAGATGCCTTTTTCTGCCAGTCTTTCCGTCGCTACTCGTTCTACTTCTTTGGCAATGTCATAGTAACGATCGTGCCCAAATCGATCGAACAACTTATCTGCCAACTCTTCAAGTACTGGAGCGCGAGGGTCTTTGACTTTGTAGATCCGATGACCGAAGCCCATAATTTTCTCTTTGTTTGCCATCTTTCGATCGAGATAGGGCTTGACGTTTTCGATCGAACCAATTTCTTCAAGCATCCGCATCACCTCTTCATTTGCACCACCATGCAACGGCCCACCCAAAGTCCCGATCGCTGAGGCTAAGACCACATATGGGTCATTTAAGGTCGAAGCCGTCACCAAGGCACAAAAAGTCGAAGCATTGACTGTATGCTCGGCGTGCAAAGTTAAACAAACGTCAAAAGTGTGCGCTGCTAAAGGCTCGGGCTCGACCTCATTCAACATGTAGAGGAAATTTGCAGCATAGCTAAGTTCGTCACGCGGCGGCACTGGGTCATTACCCTGACGCATCATGTGAAAAGCCGCTACCAATGTCGGGATCTTGGCAATTAGCCGAATTGCAGCATTGTAAATATAGTCGGCTGAATGCAAATCTCGCTTGAGTGGGTAAAACATCCCCATTGCCACTGCACAAGCCTGCAAAGCGTCCATCGGATGGGCTTGATCGGGGAAGCACTTGATCATGTCGCGGATACGGTACTTGATCCGACGACGGTGCAGAATTTCGTGCCTAAAGCTATCGAATTCTGTCATTGTTGGCAATTCGCCAAAAATCAGCAGGAATGAAGTCTCTAAAAAATTACTGTATTTACATAGATCTTCGATGCGGATGCCTCGATATTCCAGTAATCCAGTCAACCCATCAACGTAGCTAATATTAGATTGGGTAGCAGGAACTCCCTCTAAACCTGGCTTGTATTCACCGACGGACATTACGCCACCCTCTCAATTTTAAGGTCGTTTAAGAATTTACCATTCTTGATGGGGAGAATGCAGCAAATAGAAGCAGAAGTCAGGATAATTTGTCAAAAAAGCAGATTAGTCCTCTGAAACCTGACTCCTGAACTTTGTCGCTATTCACTAAAAAAAACTGAGTAAGTTTACTGAAAAGGATTATTACCACGCTTGCCAAATAGCTTGGCTTCACCCTTGAGCATAGCTTTGCCCATATTAAAAGCAGCCCAGAGAACAACCAAACCAATCGGACCCAGCACTAATAATGGTCTGAAATCAATATCCATCTTTTATAACCTGATTAACACTAATAAACGTTTATGATGCTTAGTTGATTATCGCAGTTTCTGCATCTAGATTAAGATGCCTTTCGCTTTTTTTGACTAAAAGTCTTACCAGATAAATTATGGAATACGTGCAAGCCTTTATTTTGGGAATTATTCAGGGTATCACCGAGTTTTTGCCAATTAGTAGCACTGCCCACCTGTTAGTTTTTACAGAGGCGATGGGTTGGAAGCAACTCGGAGAGAAAGCTTTTGTTGATGCGATTCAGCTTGGTAGTGTGTTTGCAGTAATCCTGTATTTCTGGGCGGATATTCGCAGTATTTTAACTGGGGCACTGGCTGCATATCAGGGCAAAGATTGGCAGCGCGAAGAGTGGAAATTATTGGTGGGCATTGCAGTTGGGTCTCTGCCTGCTTTGATCGTTGGTTATATCTTTAAAGATGCATTGCCGAAGAGTATCCTCGTAATCGCGATCGCCTCAATTGTGATGGCATTACTTCTAGGTGCAGCAGAAAAGTTTGGGGCGCGCCAACGTGGTTTTGATAAATTGCAGATCCGCGATGGGCTTTTGATTGGATTGGGGCAAATGCTGGCACTTGTGCCAGGCGTGTCGCGTTCTGGATCGACCCTGACTTCAGCTTTGTTTTTGGGGCTAGAACGAGATACCGCTGCTAGGTTTTCATTTCTGTTGGGTATTCCTACCCTCGCGATCGTCACAATTTACCAGTCGCTTAAGGTATTCAAAACGATGGATGCCTTTGGCCCTCTGCTAGTTGGGATTATCTCTACCTTTGTGTTTTCGTACCTATCGATCGCATTTTTGATGCAGTTTCTCAAAACCAAAAGCACTTGGATATTTGTGTGGTACCGTCTCGCTTTTGGCACAGCACTGTTAATCGCTAGTATGTACAAATTTTGAATTACGGAGATCGATCGAAATCTTTACAGTTGGTAGTAGTATTTACAGTCGCTAAAAACGAGAGATGATAATCTTGGGCGTGGGGAGAAATTCTACCGAAAATAATGATGCAGACATTAAGGTTCCGATAATCTAGTTTTAAAATTAAATCTGAGATTAACCCTGAAATATTCAACTCGATCGATCTTACAAGGCAATCATAATATTAATTTTATTTTCATCCATCACGCATATGCCTCAAATATTTGACCCAGTGCCTGGAAATGCGGAAGATGACAAGATCGTCTGCTGCTACGTCAACGCTACTAGTAAAATCCAAATTGCTCGGATTACCAATTTGCCCAACTGGTATTTCGAGCGGGTCGTGTTTCCCGGACAACATTTGATTTTCGAGGCATTACACACAGCTCAGCTTGAAATTCATTCTGGAATGATGGCAAGTTCGATACTTTCAGATATCATTCCATGTGTGCAGTTGCAGGTTGAAGAAGATGCTTCACCAGTTTTACCAAGCTGGATTCCCAAGCGGGCGATCAACCTCTCTGCCTAAAAGATGTTATCGAGTTAGGCATGGACTTTCTATCGCTTCAATATGCTGTTTTCCTGATCGGTCTTGTCGTTGTCTATTGGTCGATTCCTCACCTTCAGGCTCGATTAATAGTTTTGCTGCTGGCGAGTTTATTGTTTTACGCGCTGTTGCAAATACAGTTTGTAGCGTTGTCGCTGGTCAGTACTGGGATTAACTTTTGGCTGGGATTACAGCTTAAAAACAGTGGGAAACGCTGGAAGCCTTGGCTTTTAGCATTGGGTGTCGGGCTAAATTTAGGCTTGTTGCTATTCTTTAAGTACGTGCCGTTTGTAAGTATGACGGCGGCGAATGTGTGGGGATGGCAAGGGGAGAATTCGATCGCGACATGGGCAAGCAAAAATATCATTGCGCCAATTTCAATTAGCTTTTTTACTTTTGAGATGATTGCCTATCAGGTGGATATCTCTCGTGGGGCGATGCCTGCGAGGGAATTACTCAGTTTTGCGGTTTACAAGACTTTTTTTGCCAAGCTTTTATCTGGCCCAATCGTGCGCTATCAGGAGTTTGCGCCGCAGTTAATGTCTCGATCGAGACCCGATCCAGAGCAAGTTATTAATGGGCTGTGGCTGATTGCCTGTGGGGCGTTTAAAAAAGGCGTAATTGCCGATAATCTTGGGCAATTGGTGGATTTATCACTCGGCAATATCGAGCGTGCGGGCAGTGGCGATCTGTGGCTGGCTCTGTGTGGTTTTGCCTTACAAATTTATTTTGATTTTAGTGGCTATATCGACATTGCTATGGGTAGTGCTTTGTTGCTGGGATTCAAATTGCCCCCTAACTTTGACTTCCCCTATTTTGCTGCCAGTATTAGCGAGTTTTGGCGGCGATGGCATATTACTTTGGGAAACTGGTTGCGGGACTATCTCTATATTCCCTTGGGCGGATCGCGGCACGGTTTAATTCGCACCTGTGTAAATTTAATCTTAATTATGTTGATTGCTGGGATCTGGCATGGCGCGAATTGGGGCTTTGTGATTTGGGGGATTTGGCATGGGCTGCTACTAGCGGGGCATCGTTTGTTTATGTCTTGCTGTGTGCGGTTTCAAGTGATGATCGATTTTTGGAAAACGATCTGGGGCAAGATTTTGGCGATCTTGCTAACTCAGGCTGTTGTTTTAGTTAGTTGGATTCCCTTCCGTTTACCGAAGCTAGCTGATACCCAGATCATGCTGCAAAGGTTATTTGGTAAAACCGCCGATCCACAGTTTGGGCTGAAAATTTACATCGAGTCGCTGGGCTTAACCGCAGGTCAAATTGCTTTATTGATGGCAGGATTGGTGATTGCCATGTTGGGGGTTTATTTATTCGATCGAGCCAAGTGGCGACTCAGCTTCCCAGTTAAGTTGGCGATGGTGCCAATCTGCCTCTACCTAGTGGCAATTCTAGGTCCACAGAGCAATTTGCCATTTATCTACTTTGATTTTTAGCTTTTTGGTGTTCAGGAATGTGTTTCTTTCGATCGAGAGCACGATCATTATTTCTGGTTCCATGTTGGTTGGGATGGCAAGCGTCGCGACTTTGGTGTGATGGTTTACCTCAAGATCGAGCAAGGCAAGATTTGGATCGAAGAAGATTGGACAAAACAGGGCATCGCCAATGAATTATTGGATGCTGGTGTCCCACCCGAAGACATCGTGTTGGGATTCCAACATCCGAGCAAGCGCCCATTAACCGAATTTGCCGCTGCATAACTTTATTCCCCCTCTTTCCCCTTAGCAAGAACCCAAAAACTTTCTGCCTATCCACCTAAAATGAGATCTTAGGCGGAAACTTTCTGCCTAAGACATAGTTAGCTGTTGTAGCCCACTCTTTGGTCGTATCTTGCGGAGAAGATTTGCGGCGAGATGCTTTGGAGAGGCGAATCAATGCGATACTCGAAAAATGTCTAAAAAAATAATGTGGTATGGCATCACTTCCCTCTAGTCCCAAGATTTATCACATTACCCATATAGACAATCTGCCCAACATTGCAGCCAGTATTGGGCTAGTTTCGGATTCATACCGCATTGCAAGTGGACTTTCCTGTTGGTTGGTTGGAATGTCTACCATTAAGCAGCGCCGACTTGATGAGATAAAGGTTTCATGCCATTCAGGGACAACGGTTGGACAGTTTGTGCCTTTCTATTTCTGCCCACGTTCTATCATGCTCTACATTCTGCACATGGGAAATCATCCAGATGTGAGCTACAAAGGTGGTCAGCAACCTATTGTCCACCTTCAAGCCGACTTTAATACAGTAATCCACTGGGCAAATTCAAACACAGTACGTTGGGCTTTCAGTAATGGTAATGCAGGTGCTCGCTTAACTACCTTTTATAATCATCCCGCTAAACTCAGTGAGATTGACTGGTTCGCCATTGCGTCTACAGATTTTCGTGATGCCAAGGTCAAAGAAGGTAAGCAAGCAGAATTTTTGATGTTTGATGTCTTTCCATGGACACTGGTCGAGAAAATTGGGACAATCGATAGTACGATGGCAACAAAAGTTAAGACAGCTTTGGCAAGCGTTGGGCATCAACCCGTTGTAGTTATAGAGCCTAGCTGGTATTTCTGATTGGAGACGCAGAACCTATGATTGAGCTAACTCAAGGTGATATCCTCAAAGTCGATGCTGAAGCATTGGTTAACACCGTGAATTGTGTTGGAGTCATGGGGCGTGGTATCGCACTGCAATTTCGGAAAGCCTTTCCAGAAAACTTCAAAGCTTATGAAGCTGCTTGTAAGACTCGCCAAGTGCAACCTGGCAAGATGTTTATATATGACCTCAATCGCTTGTATACCCCTCGCTTCATCATCAACTTTCCCACTAAGCGTCATTGGAAAGACAAAAGCCGCATCGAAGACATTAAATCGGGACTTGCAGACCTGATAGGCGTTGTACAGCAGCAGCAGATTCGTTCGGTTGCAATTCCTCCGTTGGGTTGTGGATTAGGTGGGTTGAACTGGGAAGACGTGCGACCATTAATTATCGAAGCTTTCCAATCCGCACCAGAGGTAACCGTTCTTCTGTTTGAGCCTGTCGGAGCACCCCAAGCTGCTGCAATGGTCAGAGATAACAAAGTGCCGAATATGACTGTTGGACGTGCGGCTTTGCTAGGACTAATGCGTCGCTACTTAGCAGCCGTTATGGACCCTACTGTGACTCTTCTGGAAGTGCATAAGCTAATGTACTTTATGCAAGAAGCTGGTGAACCTCTGCGTCTGAATTATCAAAAGGCTCCTTATGGACCTTATGCTGAAAATCTACGCCATGTCCTCAGTCATATTGAAGGACATTTCATCAGTGGCTATGGCGATGCTGAAGATCGACCAGATAAACCATTAGAATTGAAGCCTGACGCCTCTGAGCAAGCCGAAACATTTCTAACAGAGCATGAGGTAACTCAGCAAAGGTTTGCCCGTGTTGCGGATCTCATCAAAGGATTTGAGACGACTTTTGGCATGGAGCTGCTATCTACTGTTCATTGGGTTGCCACTCGCGAAGAAGCTACAACAGCAGGAGAGGCTATCACTCGAATCCATGCTTGGAATACACGAAAATGTATGTTTGAATCCCGTCATATCCTTTTAGCGTGGGAGCGCTTGCATGAGGCAGGATGGTTAGCTTGCTTCTAAATGGTTGAGTCATAAACAACATCTAACAAACGTGTTGTATCGGACAGTATTCAGGATACAAAGGCTACTTGCTGCCGCTGAACACAACCGTTGGGAGTAGTAACAGCAAAGTTTCGGTTTAAACTTAAAAACTTATGGAGCTAAGCGGATTCGAACCGCTGACCCTCTCAATGCCATTGAGATGCGCTACCAACTGCGCTATAGCCCCAGATTTATCGCTTACCTATGATCGCCTAAGTTGGCAATTGTGTCAAACTTAGTATAAATTCCTACTTGTTGCTAGAATAAGTAAATTAGGTATGTCATAGAAAGTCATTCGGGAGCCAAGCGCGCGTGATTGCAACATCCCTTCGTCCTGTAGGGCGAAATCTGGGTACACTCAGTTTTGCTTCGACGTTGTATCTCAGACCGATCCTCGATCTTCTGCTTGCTGAGGTGCCACCTCATTGGCAAGCTGAATTAAGGCTTGGTTTGCAGGAAGCTCTTGTAAATGCGGTAAGACACGGCAATAATCTCAATCCTGCTAAACAGGTAACAATTCAGTTTTCTGTGACATCACAACAGTATTTGTGGATTATTACAGATCAGGGTTGCGATCAAGATTTCGATTTAGATTCTCAATTAAATTGCCAGCAAGAATCAGCAGCCCAAGCTCCATGTTGTGATTCTGAGTGTGGTCGCGGTCTTTACATCCTTCACCAAATCTTCGATCGAGTTGATTGGAATCGTTACAAGCGGCAGTTGCATCTCTACAAGCAAATGAAGCGATTTAGTCAGCCGATTATTCAGTAATTATGATCTTAGTGATGATTTTAGCTATGACATTAAGCTATGACTTTTAAGTGCCTAGTTCGAGACGCGATCGAGTCAATGTCAGGCTCTGTGCCAGCGATCGACGTTAACATTGACCCAAATACTCCGATCTCAGGCGTAAGTACAGATAGTCGCAATATCAAATCTGGAGATTTGTTCATCGCTCTAGTTGGCGAAAATTTTGATGGGCATAAATTTGTCGATCGATCGATCGATCGAGGCGCAGTCGTAGCAGTCGTCGATCGATCGTTCAGCGATCGGTCACACTTACCCCTGCTGATCGTCCCAGACACGCTGAAGGCATATCAGGATCTGGCGCATTGGTGGCGCAATCAGAGCAATTTACCTGTAGTGGCGGTTACGGGTTCGGCGGGTAAGACTACGACAAAAGAGTTGATTAGTACTTTGCTCGATCGATATACCCAGCCCAGTAAAAAAGTTCACAAGAGTTTAGCAAATCATAATAACGACATCGGGGTAGCGCAAACTTTACTATCGATCGATCCCAATAAGCATGATTTCGCAATCGTTGAAATGGGAATGCGTGGTCGAGGTGAAATTGCTCGACTAGCCGCGATCGCTCGTCCGACGGTGGGCGTAATCACGAATATTGGCACGGCTCACATTGGTAGACTGGGATCGAAACAAGCAATCGCCGCCGCCAAGTGTGAATTATTAGAACAGATGCCAACCGATTCGATCGCGGTCTTGAATGGCGAAGATCAGTTGCTGTTGGATTTTGCTAGCAAGGTTTGGCATGGTCAGACGATTACTTACGGGATTGGGGTGGGCGATGTCAATGGTGAGTTGGCAGGCAATACGCTCAAAGTCGCAGGATTTGAGTTCGATTTACCGATTCTAGGTCGGCATAATGCTTTAAATCTGCTTGCAGCTTTGGCAGTGGTGAAGGCTCTAGGGTTAGATTGGCAAGTTTTAGATCGAGATTTGGGCAGCTTGACCTTGCCAGAAGGACGCGCTCAGGTGCATCATTTAGCTGGCGATGTGATGATTTTGGATGAGACTTATAATGCTTCGCCAGAGGCAGTAATCGCGGCACTAGATCTATTAGCGGATACACCTGCAACTCGGCGTTGGGCAATTTTAGGCACAATGAAAGAGTTGGGTGATGCTTCTGAAGCTTTACACGCGCAAGTGGGCAGGAAGGCGAAGGAGTTGGGGATCGATCGACTATTAGTTCTAACGGATGGAGAATCTGATGCCATTCTCAGTGGATCTGGATCGGGAATGGGATACACTTCGGGTGATGAGATTGTCCAGGAACTTTTACAGTCGGTAAAATCTGGCGATCGAATCCTGTTTAAAGCTTCTCATTCAGTTGGGATGGATCGACTAGTGCGAGACTTCCAACTAGCTTGGCAGCAAAGATAGAAATCAGTTGAGAACGTAACTTATGAGTATGGGAGAAACAATCGCGGCGATCGCGACGGCAATCGTGCCTCAACAAGGTAGCGTCGGCATTGTGCGGTTATCTGGCAATGATGCGGAATCGATCGGGCGGGCGATTTTTCATGCTCCAGGCAGTCAAATTTGGGATAGTCATCGCATTCTTTACGGCTATATCC
>Ga0163149_10001545_pt1 | contig 29414 bp, 29 predicted proteins | sample OliLakLV19MP5G1_FD_148604 | JGI IMG/M metagenome (GOLD analysis project Ga0163149, IMG submission 148604) | Freshwater microbial mat bacterial communities from Lake Vanda, McMurdo Dry Valleys, Antarctica - Oligotrophic Lake LV.19.MP5.G1 | ecosystem: Environmental > Aquatic > Freshwater > Lake >... | reverse complement strand
CGGCCGGCCGCGCGATGTTCGGCATGACGGCTGTATTTGCCGAATTCGAGCGCGCGATGATTGTCGAGCGCGTGCGCGCGGGGCTGAAACGCGCCAAGCAAAAGGGCAGGGTCGGCGGCCGGCCGCGCGTTGCCGCGGCGGTTGAGGGTCAAGTGCGCCGCGGCTTGGAAGCGGGCATCGGTAAACGCAAGCTCGCAGCGCAATTGGGCATCGGAACATCGGTCGTTCAGCGCATCGCCGCGCGCCGATCGCCCGGCTAGGCGTTTGCGACGTCGCGGCGGGCGGCAGCGATCGCCCGCGCGTTGTGGCCGCATGGCGCACAGTGGAGCGGCCGGTCGGCGCCGGCCGCTCGCAGTGCGTCATTCGGCGGCGACGGCTTTCGGCGCCGGCGGGAAAAGCCATGTTGGGCGCGGATCCGGCAAATGGGCCGCTTGGCGCATCGGCATAATCACGCCAAGCCAATTGGGGCGGCCGGGAACGGCCACGACCACGGGCGAATCCGATTTCCGATCAGCGAACAATTGATACGGGAAGGCCTTGCGGTCGCGTTCAATCTCTTGCGCGCCGGCGGTCTCAAGCAGCTGCCACACGAGCCTAGCGTTCATCTGGCCCGCAAAGCCCGGCTCGTTCGCCCGCTTGATTTGCGGAATGACGCGCTGACATTCCGGAAACGAGCAATCGATAAACCCCTTGGCGGGGAATGCGGCCGTATCCGCGAAACTGAAACCCGTGGACGTCACGCGCACAACTTGGTCGCGCCAGTTCACGGCAAGGTTTTTCGCGTTGAGCTTTGCTTCGCGCACGATGGCGGCGACGGTGTCGCGCGGAATGACAAGCGAGTGCGCGTTGTTCTCGCTGCAGCTGCCCACGAAATCGTGCTCAAGCGCCAGAATATGGCCGTTGGTGGCTTCGCAAATGACACCGGCCGCGACGGGCGAGCGCCGCACGTGAACGCCGTTGAGGTAGTAGCGCGTTTCGCGGTCGGCGCCGTCTACGGCCGCACCGATCAACCGCGCGAGAATGTCGACCTTCGTTTGAATGAACATAGATAGGGTCCTTCCCTGTATCGCCCGTGCCCGATTGCCCGGGGAATGGTTGAGCGCTCTCGCTTTGGTGGCAGCATCGGACGGGCTCTAACCGTCACGGGGCAACACTGCGACATTGGAACCGACGGGCCCGAATTGCCTTCGGGAGTGGTCCGCCGGTTGCTAGCTCCACGCTTGAACGCTCATGAACGGGGCGCATGCACACACGCGCGCGCCCCGCGTGGAGCGTTCAGCGCGTGACGGCGGCGCGGGACTTGGTGATGCGCCAGCCGCGCGCCTCAAGGCCACGCGCGTAGACGGCGCACAACTCAATTGCGCTGTTGCAGGCGCCAAGGCCGCGGCAATCGCCATAGGTGAGATTGTGCAGAACCTCGCCCGTCACGGCGTGCGCGACTTCCCATCCGTGGAAGTCGCGATGTTTCGATGGGATGATGAACGGCCGAATGATGGCTTGCATGAAAGGACCTTTGCCCTATCGCGGCCGGCCCGATGCCCGCCGCGTCACGCACAACATGAGTCATGGTGGAATGTCCGTCAAGGCGGACATCTGTAACAACGTCTGACAAAGCGCGAAGCCTTGACGCGCGTTGCCGTGTGTCCGATGCTGCGGACACGATGAAACCGGAAACGTTGGAACAAGTGGGCGAGGCGCTTTATGGCGCCATGTGGCGCACCGCGTTGGCGCAGCACTTGGGCATCAACGAGCGCACCGTGCGCCGCTGGAGCGCCGGCACAAGCCCTATCCCCGACGGTGTCGGCGCCGATGTGCGAAAACTCGTGCGCGATCGTATCAGCAAGCTCGCATCCCTCGCCGAGAAGCTGTGACCCCTCGGGGCACCTTGGGCAGACCCCGGGTATGCCGTGCGTAAAGAGGGGTCCCAGCGTCAGTCCGCTTGAAATAAATGCGCGATGGTCACGATGCGAGTGACTTTCTGAACAGCCACGCAGATGCGAACCACATCGAGGCGAAGACGAAGACCTCCGAAATCGCTGTCCAATGGAAAACCATCGCGCCGCCGCCGAACTACGACGGTCCCGATCCCGGCTAGTTCGTAAGTCAAATTTGTCAGTGTCCGAAATGGGCCAGGTCCCTCACCGAGGTTCGACACATCGAGAAGTTGGCGCGGGCTCCGCACGACGAGCCGAGCGAGCTATTCGCGCGCGAAACAGTTGATAAGCGAAAATGCCATCATCAGTTGTCGGCAGACAGTCCAGTGCGTAGTCCGTGGTATATAGGCGGTGCTGTAGCGGACCGATGAAACAGTCGTGAAACGCTCCGACGGGTTCTGTAGCGGACCATAGCAAAACTCTTCGGTTCTGTATCGGATCGATCAGGCCACAAATATGGTCCGCTACAACACCGAGAAACGAATTTGCGCATTATACGATACCGCGGGGCGAACGGGATTGGAGGTTAAGCCTTGCCTCTTCTTCGCAATGCGATGACGGTCGAGAGCCTTGCGGGCGCGCGTGACGCCATCATGGGGGCGTTCGGCGTGTTGCCCGGCCTTGTGAACCCTCAGACCACGGGGCCGCTTATACGCGAAGCACAGCGCCACCTTGTCCAGTGTTCGTCCTGCAGCGGATGGCGCAGATAATCGCGCATGAGGCGAGCGAAAAGCTGGGGACGAAAGTTGAGCTTGATCTGGTCTCGCCCCCCCAAGCGTTCGATGCTGGCGGACGCGCGCGTGCGTTCGCGACGATGATCGAGGGCTTGAGCAGCGCAAAGGCTGCTGGTCTATCACGTGAGGCCGTCAAGGTTGCGTTGCAGTTCATCGACGAAGCGCCGCGCGACTAGGCAAGTTTTATTGCCCAGGAGCGAACCGGATGACAGGCAGTGACAACCGCGACGAATTAGACGACGAAGACATTGCAAAGCCCCAGTTGAAGAGCCCGACGAAGCGTCGCCTATTGGGGTTCGCAAAATGGACAGGCGCTTTCGCCGCCGCTGCAATAGTTGGTTTAGTGATCAAGAGCTTTGAAGTTCCAGAGACGAACATCCTTTGGGTTGCGTTATTTGCGACGTTCGCGGTGCTGGGTAGTCAAATCGAAGATTTGAAATTTGAACTTTCCAGTCTGCGCACCGACCACGACGACCTGCAAAAGCTGCACTGGGATTATCTCAAGAACATCCACCGACACTTGCACAAACTCGATCCACAGTTCTAACAATGGCCAAACCCCTGCCCTTGAATGATCGGTTGTCGATAGCGAGCCATCAGGCCGCACGAGCGAAAAACTTTTGGCAAATCTACTGGTTCTACAAGCATGAGCGGGCGGCCATCGCAGATGTGTGGGAGCGGTTTCCATTTTTCTTGCAGTGCGACCTGCTTTCGCACTTCATAGCGTTTGTGATTTCGACTTGCGCAGTTTTGGAAGAGAGCCGAGACGACACCGCGAACGTGCATCATCTGTTCGAGGAGATGGAACGAGAAGGGTTGCTTAAGCCGGAGGTCACGAAATTCGTGAACGACGAACTAGGCAAGATCGCGTTGGTCAAACCGAAGATGCGGAAACTGCGTAACAAGCTGTATGGCCACCGCGATAACACCCGCTTGCACGAGGATTGGCTGAAGCAGGTGAACGTCACATTCGACGAGATGAGCCTGTATGGGGACGTCGCTATTAGCGTCGTCAACGCTCTTTGCAGAGTGCGAAGCGTGCCTGAGCAATATCCACTTTCGGAGCCGTTGAGCGAGTTGCGGCGGGTGCTCGGCAAGCTATCCGCACTGCCGGATGATGACCCGCCCTTCATGAAAGCATTCACGGCGTAGGGATGACGAGAAACGAGGGAAAGTGCTGTGACGCTGTCATCCGCTGCTTGGAGGCGCGGACATCAGGCCACCGAAGCAATCCGCGCTGGCCCGAGGATGAGCGTCATAAAGCGCCGATAGAATTTGTATGCGAGATTTCGGGGACACTTTTCGCCTTCGAGCACACCCTTGTCGAGCCATTCATGGATCAGAAGAAGATGGACCGTGACAGGGGTCAATTGCTCGACCCGGTGATCGAGCGAGTGGCCGGCAAGCTCCCGCCCGATGATCACTTTCTGCTTCGCGTACCCATTGAGCTAACTATAGGTCTCAAGACCAAGGACATTCCACGCATTCAAGACGCGTTAGTTGCGTGGATTGTCGCGACGGCACCGACCCTGAAGACCGTTTCACTTGGGCGACTGAATATGCCGCTCACAGAGGTGACCCCTCATGGTGTGCCTTTCAAAGTCTCTTTGCACCGATCAGAAAGCGGAGGGATCAGAATGGGCGTCCACTACGTAGCTGTGATCGATGAGAACCGAGTGGCGACCTTAGCAGCAAGGGTGGCAAAGGCCTGCGACGACAAATTGGGGAAGCTATTCGATTGGAAGCGCGACGATGGCGCGCGCACCGTATTGGTGTTGGAACAAGACAATCTTGCGATGGGTAATCCCGCCAACCTTTCCAAAGCTCTAGTTGCAGAACTCGCGACAAGAGGCAGCGCGACACCCGACGAGGTTTACTACGTCGGAACATACGAGGGCGCCGGCGATTGGAGCGTGATCTGCCTGTTGCGCGACGGGGCGCGATGGCCCGACCCCGACTTTCAGCAATTTGACCCAGCGCAACTCCATTCGATCACGAGCCGCTGAACTTATTTTTGGTGGTAGCCCGGTGGTAGCCCCGCTCGGTTTGTTCACGTTCGCCGCGCGTGTGGACAACTGCGCTAAGTGTTTGATGTAGAACTGGTGCCGGATGTCAGATTTGAACTGACGACCTACCGCTTAGAAGGCGCGGATACACCCTGTCACAACAGTGGCTTGGAGTGCGCGCAGGTGCGCTTCGGTAACGCATGCGAAGCGGGGCGCGGGCTTTATGGCGAACGGAAAGCGAAGCTAGCACAACCGGAGTGGGCTGCAGCGGACTAAGACGCGCTGCTGGAAGTGCAAAGAGGAGAGTAAACGCAGTGCGAAATGCTTGCGGAATGGCGACCCCATTGTTTTTTGAGAGCCACGCTCGCGCTAAGTTAGGTGGAGAAAGACGGTGTCCAGACGGCGTGGTATCACTCTGCTTGGACTTGCGTTCGTTCGCCTGCCGTGATCGCTTAGGCCCCGGGTTGTTTTCAGAATGATTGTCAACTTATGAGCTTAGCTTTGGATTTCGCGTGCTCCAAACTTTGGCGTCGAACGCTGCACGAGTCGAGTTCATTTGCGAACGAGAACAAAGCCGCTTGCGAGTGGCTTCGGCACGAGTTCTTAAGAATGCGTGATCGTGTCAGTCTTCTGGTGTCCGAAATCAGGCGTGATATGCCGGACTACACGGTTCACGATGTCAGCCATTTGGATGCTCTCTGGACGACCGCAGATGAGATCTTGGGCGACTCCTATCCGTTCAATCCTGCGGAGGCATTTGTTTTTGGAGGCGCGGTATTGCTGCATGACGCAGGAATGACGCTAGCCGCCTATCCGCGCAGGCACTTGGATCTTAGGGAGAAGCCGCAGTGGAGAGATGCGGTCGTCATCTCTTGGCGAAGGGTGCACGGCAAAAATTCGGTCCCACCAGCGGAGGTAACAGATCCAGCCGTTCTCCGCTCTGCAACCGTCGAGACCCTGCGGCTCTTGCATGCACTTCAGGCTTCCGCACTTGCAGTGCAATCGTGGCCGCATCCCAGCGGAGCCGAGTACCTCATTGGCGACTCCGAACTGCGTAATTACTACGGGCGTACTATTGGAAAAATCGCACAAAGCCATTGGTGGGACGCAGCGCGTCTGGCGGAGTTTAGGGCAGGCTTAAACGCGTGCACTCAACTTCCTCCGGATTGGTCAGCAGACACGTTGAAAGTGGCTTGGTTGCTCCGCTGTTCTGACGCGGCACAACTAGATGCGCGGCGATCGCCGCGGTTTTTGCACGCGATTTCGCCGCCGCAGGACGCCTACTCGGAGCAGCATTGGAGTTTCCAAGATGGAATGGGTTTGGCCACGCTACGAGGAGACGCGCTTAGATACACGCGAGGAGCAGAGATGCCGCTGCAAATGGCGGATTCATGGTGGACCTGTTGGGAACAGTTGAGGTTGGTTGACCGGGAGCTGCGGGCGGCGCACCATTCTTTGATTGATGAGGGACGTAGGCCGTTTGCAGCGCGGCGAGTGCTGGATATCGAAACCCCTTTAGCGCTTGCTCAGCACATTCCTACGAAAGGGTGGCAGCCAGTGGCGGCGTCCGTTAAGGCCACCGACGTGCCCCGCATTGTTGACATGCTTGGAGGCCGCTATCTGTATGGCGACAATCCCTGGATTACTGTCCGCGAGCTAATTCAAAATGCGTGCGACGCCGTTCGTGCGCGCAAGCTGCTAGATGAGTCCTTTAGAACTCGTAGAGGCCAGGGAACGGTACATGTTCGCTTGGCCCGCGGTTCGGATGATACGATTGTTCTCGAAGTCTCTGACGACGGAATTGGAATGTCCGAATCCGTGTTGACCAGCGTGCTTCTCGATTTTGGCAAATCGCTGTGGACCAGTGCGCAAGTATGCGATGAGCATCCCGGTTTGACTGGCGCAGGTTTTCAATCGGCAGGGCGGTTTGGAATCGGTTTCTTCTCAGCTTTCTCATATGCAAAAAGTGTGCGTGTCGCCTCTCGACCGTTTGTAAAGGGCGCGGATTCCACGAGAGTGATGGACTTCCCGGGAGGTTCGGTGCGCCGGCCGATACTGAGAGATGCTGATCGACACGAACAGTTGACATATGCTTCAACAGTTGTTCGGGTTGAACTCGACGTTGCCAAACTTCTGGCCGTTCGTGACCAAAGCTTCGAGCTAAGGTCGAAGTTGGACGCTCTCTTGTCGCTCGGCCGAGAGGAAATTATCCGAGAGCTACGAAAAGTCTGCTTCATGACTGATTGCGAGATAATGTTCTCCGATGGCGTTGGTGAAGACTGCTGCGTAAACTCTCCGTCTCACTGGATGAACGCCGACGGCGCAGAGCTTGTGGAGTTCTGCATCGATTTGCCTTCATACACCTCTGAGCAATGGACGAGGCGGGTGAAAAAATACAAGCCCAAACTTCCAAGCAAATTGGGTTTGATCGCAGGTGAAAATGGAGAGTCGGTCGGTAGAGCTGTGATTTCGCCGACAAGGCTAACGTTAGGGGATGATAGTGGGTTGCAGACCTACGCGGGAGGTTTTTGGTCAGGCGCTGTTGCCAGCGATGAACTTGATGGTGGGTGCGACATCGTGGGGGTTGTCGCCAGCAACGAGCCCAACGTTGCTCGGTTGAAATGTAAAATCGATTTCACCGACGCTGGGTTTGTGGATTGGGCACGGAAGCAAGCCATACTGTGGGGTACAACGGATGAATCTCCTTTGGATCAAATGGGCGTCGCTCAGCAGGTAATCCAATTTACTGACGATACCGGGCCACTTATCGTCGCTTCTTTCGGGGGGCGATCGCTTACGGTTGAACAGTGCAGGGACTTCACAAGATCTCGGAAGGAAGTCATCGTCGGCAATGCACCGTTACCTGATATTCAGCAGGAGTCACACTTGGACGGCTCAGATCCCTTAGAGATCTATGATCACGAATTCATCTCACGACACTTTCGCCCACATGATGAAATCCTTTTTCTGGGCATATTCAGCTGGCAGCACTATCAGTACGGCCATTTGACAAGCGTTTTGGACAATAGCTTTAGCCGCTTGGTTCAGACGCGAGATTCTTGTGATCAGCCAGAGTGGGATATGAAGGCGCTTATCGAGAGACGCACATGGTACTGGACGATGCGGCGACTGAAGAAAGTTGCAAGCTTCTTAGCGCTTGAGGGCGGATGGCAGTTTGAAACTTGTGTGTCCAAGATAGGCAGGTTCAACGGTGTCGAAATCTCGGACAGAACTCTGCGCGTCAGTCGTGTGGCGTGAAGGATGCGGGCGTGATTGTGTGAAGGTAGCAACATGGATGTGCGTCGCGCAGATCGCCGCGGTATGATTTTCGCGCCTGGAAAGTCAGCTGCTTGGAGCAGTCATTCATGGTTGACGGCCTTACGATCGCAATTGTCCGACATCGCCTGTGCTGCGCATCCAGCTGCCGCCGCCTAGGCTCGATCTGCTGTGTCGCCGGTAGGAGTTCGGACCGCGCATAGATCGGTCGTGAATTCCCAGCCTTTGGTGCGCATGCAATCCGTAAGGAGCCGTGGCCAAGGCCATTTCCTCGTGCCAAACGCGAACGTCTCGTTTTCGCAGGCCAGTTTGTTCAGTGGACGTTTGTTTAGTTCGATCCGGCACGCCGCCATGTCGGCGGTGAGGACCAATTATCCGAAGTCCTCCGAGTTCTCGATGCGCTGCAACATGTAAACACGGTGCAAGCACACTTTCGGCGCCTCGGAGCGATTCAGAGTTTCCAACCTCGAGGCGTTCGGATCGCCTTAGAACCCGCGCTCTCCCGCGTCTTCTGGAATGTTTGATGAAGTGGTGCCGGATGTCAGATTTGAACTGATACCTACCGCTTACAGGCGGCGAGTCCATCGCAAACACTAGTTTGGTCTCAGACATCCCCTTCTCCGAGAAACGCGATCTTGCGCGAACGGCGGCCCTCATGCGGCGCGCGCCATTGTTTCCATTCATGGGACGACGGCAATCCATCGCACGGCTTTGTCGTGACTTGGTACTCGCTCGCCTTGCGCCCGTACCAGTGTCCTCGTCGTCGCAATTTGACGAATCCTTTTTCAGTGAGCTCCTTGAACGCGCGAGCAACCGTTGCCTTGCCCAAGTGCAAGAGGGTTGACGCTTCATCGAGCGACAAGCTCATTTTGCCGTTGTTGTGACCGTGATAGCGCGTGCTCAGTTCGACAAAGACTTTGACCGACTGGCCACTCAACGATCGCCACGCCTCGCTTCTAGCCATCGGATATCCGATGCCTACGAACTGCTCGCGCGGGGCCTGTTTGTGTATGCGGCGCCGGTACCTAGCCACTGTCGTAGGCACCGGAGGCGCGCGATAAAATACTCGCAAGCGTTTCTTCGGTCATGCCGCGCTTTCCGACGTCGACTTGCGTTTGCGGCTTGCTGCCCAGGCATCGAGATCTCCGAGCGTGTACCGCACGATGCGCCCGAACGTGATGTACTTGGGTCCATCGCCTCTGCGTCGAAGGTCCTCGAGGTAGCGCTTAGATAATTTGAGATGCGACGCCGCTTCCTGCGTGGTTGCGTAGACTGTGTGCATGGCTGCACTCCCTGCCGCGACATGCGGCGGGCGATAACATCAGGCACGCTCAGGCCCCCCCGGATAACTTTGGACACGTAAAACGCGCTAAAAATCGTGCGACAAATCGTTCCGATCGACTCAAGTTGAGGATAACCATGGGGTGAGATTGCGAGACGGTCTCATCGTCGTAACCTCGCTCGACCGGAGACGAGACGAATCATGGGTCGAGCACAGTCTTCCGCTAATACGATCAGCCGCGAGCTGTTGCGCTTGCTGCCGCCGGACGGCAGTCCGATTCCAAATCGCGCCGCCTTGGCATTGCTGTCGAAGCGTCTAGGCGCCGCCATCTCCAATGACGATTACTTCGCGGCGCGCGACACACTATTGACCGACAAGCTGGTGGGCCGCGTGCGAGGGCAGGGGGGATCGGTCTATCTCATCGGCGACGCGCAGCCGCCAATCCGCAAGGACGGCGCGGACGAGGGTGGTGACAACGGTCCGCCAGAGCGTGAGTTGATGGGACCGCTCTACACCGCGTTGAAGACCGGGTTCCGAGACAGTCTGGACTTGCCGGACGATTCACCCGACCCGATCATCGAGGACATTTCCACCAAAGGACCGAAACGCGGGATCTGGGCGCGGCCGGACTTTGTGTTCGTTTCCGTCTCACGCTTTTCGATCTTGCCCGGCGCGCACGTCGACACGCATGTCTTTGAGTTGAAGAACGAAGCCGGCGGCGGCATGAAGGCGGTGCACGAAGCCTTAGCGCAGGCGCGGTTCGCCAACTACGCGCACCTCGTTTGGTATGTCCCCGACGGTTCTGTTCGCGAGCCGGAGCTTGCGGAGGTTGTCACCCACTGCGGGCTTCACGGTGTGGGATGCCTGCGCCTTCGGACGGAGCCGCGGCCCGTCCTTGAGATGCTGCAAGACGCGCGCCGCACCCACACCACCGCGTTGGAAGTCGACGGCTTCCTTGAAAGCCGGTTGTCGAGCGAGAGCAAGCGCAGGATCGCTGACGCCGTGAGCCGGAGTTTTGCGCGATGACCGCCAAAGTGGTTGCCGTGTGCAACATGAAGGGCGGCGTCGGCAAGACGACCGTCGTCGTCGGCTTGGCAGAGACGCTCGCCGCCGTCGGGGCCGACGGCAAGCGGCTTGAGGTTCTGGTGATCGACCTCGATGCGCAGGCCAACGCTTCCTACTGCATCGCCGGCGATGAGTTGTTGGACGAGTTGATCGTCAAGCGTCGCACGATCGACGTCTTTTTCAGGGAGACGTTCTTCGAGGGTCATCGCCGGCACCTGGCCGACTTCGTGCGGCCGAACGCGAGTGCGCTTCGCTCTGCGGGGAAGGTGATTTCGCTTTCGCTGATCTGTTCGAGCGCGGAGCTCCGCTACACGGAACGCGAGATCATCTACGCGCTGACGAAGAACGGCGTCGCCTTCGACAAGATCGAGAGCCAGGTGCGCGACCTCGTGCTGCAAGAGGTGTCGGCCCTGCGCAAGAAGTTCGATCTCATTCTATTCGATTGTCCGCCCGGCATTTCCATCTTCACCGAGGCGGTGCTGAAGGCGAGCGACCTGATTATAGCGCCCGTCATTCCCGATGGTTTGTCCTCGCTGGGTCTAACCGTGTTCTGCCGCCGGGTGCTGACGGCGCCGCGGCGGCCGGGCGCGCTAAGGCTGCCATGGGTGCTCGCCAACCGCGTTCAACCGACGCGGTTGGCCAATCGGCGCCTGCAGGAGATGAGCCTGGAGGCAAGTCAGTCCGATGCCGGCTTTCGCCTATTCAATGCGCAGATCACGCAGTCGGCGGTGCTTGCCCAAGCGATGGAATACGACACCGACGGCGCGCCCACATACGCCACCAAGTACGGAACGGCGCGCCCGATGCTTCAAGACCTAGCGGACGAGATGTTGGAGGTATTGCATGCTCACGGATAGTCAGGCCCACGCCCTCTTCGCCGCTTTCGCGAGCCGGCCGGCCCTCTTCGCTGCGAGCCGCGAAACGCTCCGCCAGGCCGCGATCGATGTTCTTGCCGGGCAGATCAAGCACAAGGACTGCGGCCTAAGCATGCTTCGCGAGATCCGCGATGCGGTCGGGCAGGGACCATTGCTCGCCGTTCTCGACGAGCTGAAAACGCCCGGGATCGTGGCGATTGTCAAAAAGCTCGACAAAGGCAACGTCGCAAAGGCGACGGCCGAGACCGGATGGGCGCGGCTTCACCTCGCCGAGCTCATTGAAGGAAAGGCAGAGCCGTTGGCGGCGCCGGCGAAGAAGGCGGCTGCGCCAAAGAAAAAACCCGCGCCGAAGCCGATCGTTCGAACGTTACACCAAGCGAAGTCGATGGGCGGTGGTTGAAGGCCGGCCGCCATGGCTAAGTCGCGTTAGTCGACCGGCACCGTAGCAAGCGTCGCGGGTTGACCGGATAGTCGTCGAACGCGCGGATGCTTGCTGACGCCGCGTTCGTCTTGATCAGCCGATGGCGGATCTGGGGAATGCTCCCTCCTCAGTCGGCAGCGCCGATCGTTCGACCTGACTGTGGGCGTTACCTAATAGCCGACCGCGGTGAACTGTAGATCCTGTAACGCATTGCCAACGCAGGAGTTGCCGTTGCACTCCTTGAAGGGCCGTTGATACCCGGCGACGACCACATTCCATTTGCCTGGCGCCCAACCGGTTGGCGGTCTCTGCATTGTGCATTCGATCGTCGTCGAGGTTTCCGTCTTATCGCAAAGTAGATCGCCGTTCGCGGCAGTAACGCGCAACCGAACGCCACTGGCCGAACACATTCGCCGTGGCTGTCCGGTGCACGTCAGGTTCGCGGTTAGGACAATCGTCTGCATCTCGGTGGCGACTCTTGCCGGCTCAATTCCACTGGTCATGGCGTCTGCACCGCCGTTGAGGAGCGCAAAGCCGGCGTGCGTGTTTGCGAGAAGGAAGCGTTTGTCGTCATTCACCACCGGTGCGAGGCGCGTCGGCAGTGCAGGGATCGCACCCGGTGGCCGTGTTGCGGCAAGCTCTCGCGCGACCCAGTCGGCATAGTGACTGACTCTGGTGAAAAGCAGTCTGTCCCCCTCGCTGCAGCCGTCCCTGCTCGAGTAAAGCGTCGAGACGACGCCATCCAAGGTGAGGTTCGCGGGCAAGTGGACTGTGGTCGGAGACTGCGTGACGCGCATGCTACCAAGAAAGGGTCCGCCGGAGTCGCCGCGGCAAAAACCACTCAGTTGCCGCAGCAGGGAATCTTCCGGCTCATCCTCGAAGGTGTCGCCAAAGAATGATGTCTGCGCACAGATGAACCCAACCGGTGTGCCGGGAGCGCAAGGCTTCGCTGTCACGAGATTAAAGAGCTTGGCGCCAGCGCCCATCATGGGCCGAGAGAAGTTCTTCAAAGGGTGATGTTGGCCAACGCCGATGACCAGTCCCTCGGACGGCCCGCCGAGCGCGGAAGTCGCGGGCTGGATCGGCGTTATCTCTGCGAGGGGCGCTGTGAGAATGATGAGCGCCAAATCCGCCGACGGATCTCGGTCTGGTGCGCCGCTCGTTGCCGGCGCTACGCTCGTGTAGTTCGGGTGGGGAATGACTTTCCGCACACTGCGCGAGCCGACGCCTTGAAAGAACATTCGATAATTACGCGGATCGAAAATGGGATCGGTCGGCGCGCGTTTGAGGCAGTCTTCGCTGCTGCGCTTGGCGCCGCACACGCAGTGTGCGGCGGTGAGCACCGCCCAAGGTTCGACGAGCGTTGCGGTGCAGGATGGCGCAAGGTCTTGGCCAGGCGGGCTTGTTGCGGGCGCTGCCTCTGCGTCCAGTCCGAATGCGCGCAGCATCATCGCGACGGCGGGAAAATCGACCGTCGACGCATAGCGCTCGACGCAGCCACCCGCCGTGCAGATATTGGTACGAGCCCAGGGCGATGGCGGTGGCCGCGACGGGCCCCGCCGGCGCTCCCGTTCCCGACGGAGCGTTCGCCGGTTCTCTAGGAAGTCGTCGTAGTAGTCGACGGCGATCGCTTGAGACGCGACGTTCTTGCGCAGCTCGGCGAGTTGGGCCTCCACGACGCCTGGGTCGCGCCAATCGCGCACTGACAGCGCGCGCAGGCGCGGCAGTGCATCCCGCAAGGCAGCCGCGGCTATTTGGGCCACGGGGGCCAATCGGGCCATGGCCTCGTTCGCGTTGCGACATCGGGTCTCGCTTGTGCAAACAATCGATAGCGGCCGCTTCCATGTAAGCGTGGCGCCAACTTCGCTCGACTCCAGTGCGAACGCTTCAAGCCAGGCGCGGTATACAGAGGTGTACGTGATCGTGTCGGGGGGAGGTTGGTTCACGCGGTTGGACGAGAAGGCGAGGATGTAAGCGGCGGCTTTCGCTTCCCCGTCGACAACGTCGGCGATCTCCTCAAGGACGGCGATGGCGTCGGCCTTCGGCGTACGCCGGACGGACTCAGCAATGTCGGCCGCCAGCACGAGTGGGACAGCAAGAACGAATTGGAGAGCGCATATCAGCGACGCCGCATTTCGCCGAGCGGGCCACCTCGTCGAACGACAGCGTCGAACTGTGGGCATGCTGTCTCCTCAGTTCCACGCCTGCAGACGCCTCACTTCCGTCCGCCGCTCTTGTCCTTGTCATCGAGCGCCTTCGAAATTGCTTCCGCCTGGGTTGAAATTGCGTTCGCGATGCCGGTCCAGGGAAGGCCGTCGTCCGGCTTCTGCGTTTCAGTCGATGCGCTGCAAGCCTGTTCGTGCGTTACGATGCTGCCGTTTGCCGGGAAACTGCGGCGGGTGACGAAATACGGATCGGCCACTTTGAAGTGAAACTCTGCGGTCGACTCTTGACCTGCGATGCAATCAGGGCTCTCTCTGTTGGGCGCGGGAGCTGGCGGAGCACCGCCGTCGGGCGTTGCTCCTGTTCCAGGTTTTCCGGCCTTAACCTTGCTATCCTTGGCCGGCGCAGCGGCCGCAGGTGCCGCAAGGCGCACAGTGGTGCCCGAGTTCGAGGAAGCCGCCGGCAGCGCAACTTGCATTGTCGTTCCTGTACCGGTCAAAGCGGCGCTGGAGTTGCCCTTCGGGCAGGTATAGCTGACCCGCATCGTCATCGTGCGGCATGACGACAAGTAAAGACCGTCGAACTTGTGCCGCGACTTCGACGCGATTTTGTAGAGGGGGATTGCATCTGGGGGCACAGGACCGAGCGCAATCGTTATGCCTTGTGCATCACCCGTGAGATTCCAATTGGGCGGGCTTGGTTGTGCCTTTGTCGGCGGCGCCGGTATTCGGACACGGGCACTGTCGGCCACGTGCTTCAATCTGGCGAGCACAGCATGCTGATCGGACGGGTCCAACGTATCCGCGCCCACCTTGGCGGCGATCTCATCATCGACGTCAATGATCGCGGTGTCCCGAAAAAGCGAACCCCCACCCTCTGTCGCAACAACTGTGAGGGCGGTCTTGACCAAGCCACCCACGCTGGTGACGATATCCTTGCGGTAGTCGACGACCTCGATTCCGGCGTTTGCGATTGTGTTCGTGCCGGGTCGCTTGGCGATGTTGAGCACAGTCGTTTTGTAGAAGGGATCATCGAGGAAGATCTGGAACACCAACCCGAGGTCGGCATCGATGAGCTTGTGCTCGACGGAGATTTTTCCTGCTTTCAGCGAGACCGTTATTTCTGACGACTGCAACGCGTACGAGTCGTAAGAGTCGTCATAGGCAACGCCCTCCGTGCTTGGCGTGCCGCCGAGATCTGCCGGCGTCCAAACGGCTTTCTGCTCAAGATCTGGCTTTGCGACACAACAGGTCAGCACAAGCGGCACGAGACCTATGGCGAATACAATTACGCAGCGCGATTGTTTCACTTGTGCCCCCCCAGCCAAATGACGCCTACCAGTTGTTCAACAAGAGCTGCCTTATTCAAGGCTTGTCGCAGAATTGTAACGCGGGGATGCTCAAACGGCACACGCCTGTGAGGGGAATTTGATGAGAAAATTCTCTGTTCAAGAGAGGAACAGAGGCCATTCGCGCGTCTCCACCGATCGACCGGTTGAGCCGCATGGTGAGCGACGATATCGACAGCTATCGAAAGCGTGGTCGGCTTTGCAACCGCGGAAATCCGAACCGCGCAACAGGGTAAGTCACCGCTTATCCGACGCTACTCGGATCCGGCGTCCTGGCCCGAACACGTCCATCCATCCGCCGGATCGTGCGAACGCCACATCAGGCGAAGTCGATGGGCGGCGGATGAACCTCTCGCTTTGGCGTCCGCGACACGGCTGATGCTTGCTTTCGTGCGCGGGCGCTGTTGTTGACAAAGAACGACGGCGGCAGCGATGCAACATTGGCGACTGGCCAGATAGGTCCTGTCACGGGCGGACCAAGAGAGAGACTCTGTCAGCGTATGGATCTTACCGAAGCCGAGCCCGTTTTGCGCGCAAGCGACGACTATCGATTGCTAAGGCGGTACCGGCGGCAAGCCAGTGGGCGGATGGCGGCGCGCGCGGAGAGACGCGGCGCGCGGTCTTTATCGACACCGAGACGACCGGCCTCGACATTGAGCGCGATGAAGTCATCGAGTTGGCGCTCATCGCGTTCGAGTACGAGCATGTCACCGGCCGGATCGTCAGCGTCGACGAAGCAGGAGCATATTCGGGGCTGCGCCAACCATCGGTTTCCATCCCACCGGAGAGCTCACGCATTCACGGCATCCACGACAAGGACGTCGCGGGCTGCACCGTCGACGCGGGACGCCTGCGCGAAATCGTCGAGCCGGCGCATTTGATTATCGCGCATAATGCGGCATTCGACCGGCCGATGGTGGAGAAGCACTGGCCTCTGTTCGAGTCGAAGCACTGGGCCTGCTCGCTCGTCGACATCGATTGGCGGAGCGAGGGTCTGTCGAGCGCGAAGCTCGACTATCTCTTGATGCGCCAGGGTTGGTTTCATGCCGAGCATCGCGCCATGTCCGACGCGCAAGCCGGGCTGTTCCTTATGTCGCTGCCGCTGCCGGTGTCGCAACGGTTGACGCTCGCCGCGCTTCTCGACAACGCACGACGCCCGCTTCGTGCGGTACGCGCGGAGGATACGCCGTTCGCGCTGCGCACGGCGTTGAAGCAGCGAGGCTACCAACGGGACGCCGGCACGGACGAACGACCGAAGGCCTGGTGGATGCTGACCAACAGCCCGGAAGAGGAGGTCGCGTGGCTAAACGCGGAGATCTATCCGGCGCCGCGTGTAGTGCCCGTCATCAGCGTTCCTGCGACCAGACGCTATTCGTCTCGGGTCTGGCCGAGTTGAATCACACCGATCAGCACGCTTCGTTGCGTCGTGATCGCCACCGTCCAGCGTTTGAACGCGAGCCCCGCAGCCAAGTCTCGGCTGCCCAGCTTCCATCCGCGCGCTCCATCTGGCAGGCTTGGTGCATGACCCGGACCCACACCTCAGCGAAAGTGACTGCACCATTGGGCGCAACGCGCTGATGAATTACGGGCTGCACATTTCCTGTCTCGATTGCGGGCGGTGCGTTTCCCTCTCGCCCAGCCAGCTCGCAGCTGTTGAGCCTCCAAATCGAACGCTTTGGGATTTCAAGCGGCGTCGGCGGTGCCAGAAATGCGGCGCGCGCGGTTCGACCGACCGCATAGAGATACGCATTCAGGTGATGACCGCCGGCGTTGCGGCGTGGCGGCGCGAACCAGACCCGACCTTGCCGCAGTTGTGGCCGTCGTGAAGCCGGTCCGTCTGCAGCTGTCGCGGGCGAAGGGCTTCGACCTGCAGAAGCTAAGCTCCGAAATGAACAAGCTCCCCGCCGTCAACGTCGCGCGACCAACAAAATGGGGTAACCCATTTCGCGTCGACACGATGCGAGATGCGTCGCAAGCGGTGGCGGCTTACCGGGAGCGCCTCATGCGTGACAGCTTGTTCCGGGAGCTTCGCGAGCTGCGCGGCAAGAATCTCGCGTGTTGGTGCAAGCCCGGCGATCCATGCCACGCGGATGTGCTCCTGGAATTGGCGAACAGGTGAGACGCGACGACGTACATGAATGCGGCATCGCGTTCAGCGCTTCGGCATTGCCTTCGCGCCGCGACCTTGCTGATCAAGGTAGCCGCGAGGGCCGGGTATTCCCTGATCGGGCTTCGTTGTTTTTGGCCTTCGTGGCAAGCGGGTTGCTGGCGAGAGTATCGCTTTCAAGGCGCTCTAAATCTCTCCACGGATTGCCGAGTATGGTCGAACCGGCAGCACAAAATCGCGCACGGCCAGGGTAGGGCGGCGTCGCTGGCGCTGTCTCAAACAGCAGGCTGCCCCGGTCATGTTACGTGGGGTCATGATTTTGTCGCCCAGCGCAATGCCGCCCGGACACGTTGCGGCTTACTTTCCAGACGTTGCTGCCCCACGCGGCGGTCACGGATGCGCTGCCTTTCGCCCGCATGGCAAGAAGCGGAGGCAGAAATAGACACGCAGGGTATTGACGATTATCGATAAGTAATTTATCGTTTATCGATAATCAACGTGAAGTACCCCGCTGATGATCCGACCCTATTCCGCCGCCACCCTGCCAATTGCCCATTCGGTGCTGCGCATCTTGATCGTGCTGAACTGGCTCTTCGGTGTCGGCATCCTCACGCTTCTGACCGCGACCATCGTCGCCGAGGCGTGGACCTTGACCGCGCTTGGCGTCACGCCGTCTGGGATGCCTGAGATGATCGTCGGTATGCGGGCGATCATCGTGCTCGGCCTAGTCGCCATCCCGCTCAATGATCTCGTTCTGAGGCGGCTGCGCGCGATCGTCGAAACGGTGCGGGGACGCGATCCTTTCGTCGCGGCAAATGCGGAGCGCTTACAAGCGATCGCGTGGGCACTGCTCGCGCTCCAGCTTATCAGCATGGTCATCGGCGGCATCGCCGATGCGATTTCCACGCCGGCCAATCCGCTCCACATCGATGCCGGCTTCTCGGTCGCCGGCTGGCTCGCCGTCCTGCTTACCTTCGTGCTGGCCCGCGTGTTCGCGGAGGGCGCGCGGATGCGTGAAGACTTAGAAGGAACGGTGTGACATGGCGATCGCCGTCAAACTCGACGACCTGCTGCACGAACGGCGGATGACGTTGACCGAACTTGCTGAGCGCGTGGGCATTACGATCGTCAACCTCTCGATCCTGAAAACCGGCAAGGCCCGCGCGATCCGATTCTCCACACTGGAGGCGCTCTGTGCCGCCTTGTCTTGCCAGCCGGGCGACATCTTGGAGTTCGTGCCCGACGCCGTCGGGGAGGCGGAGGCCGCATGAACATCTTGATATCGATTGCGCCAACGAATCCAGAATCCCGAAGCTCGAAAGGAGAATTGAGATGACTTCCATTGCAACAAGCGCCGACGAAACGGCCGAGATCCGATCTGGTGACGAAGTTTCAGCGATCCGGCTGTGGGTGATGCGGGCCATGTATCTGTTCATGGCGGTGGGCATCGGAAACATGATTTGGCCGTTGATCATCAGCCATAGCTCGACGCTGCCGCGCATGACCGGGGTTGCTTGGGCGTTGCTCGGGACAATCGGACTGCTGGCGGTACTGGGGTTGCGTTATCCGCTGCGCATGATTCCGCTGCTGCTGTTCGAGCTGACGTGGAAGGTGATCTGGCTTGCCGCCTTCGCCGCTCCACGCTGGCTCGACGGCACGCTCGACGATGCGATGCGAACCTCGATCATCGAGACGTCCGCCGGAGCCATTCTGCTCTTTGTGATCCCGTGGCGATACGTTTGGGCGAGTTATGTGGTTCGGCCGGGCGATCCCTGGACGCGGTCCAGCTCTTCGACTGGATGACCGTGCCGGACACTTGGGGGATGTGTGCGTACCAGCGTGCAGATGACGAATTGAAGTGAGCAGAGGAATCAACAGGCGCCCTAGCGCCACAAGGGGAGAATGCAAAATGAGATCACTACTTATATTGTCGATCGCGTTGCCATTGATCACAGCAGCGGCACAAGCGGAAACGTTCACGTTCACAGGGTCGATCAACCCAGCAGCAGGTATGCGGATCGCAGCGCCCGGGCCGATGGGTAAGCCGATCGTGGGTGCGAGTGTCAAAGTCGAGATGGACATGGTGTGGGCCTCGGCGGGCAAGAGTCACGCCACGTACGACTGCATTGTGTTTTCAGCGCCGCCGGCAAGCGGTCAAACCATTCAAGGCGTTTGTGCCGCCACGGAATCGGATGGTGGAAAATATTCAGTGCTTTTCAACTGCCTCGCCGACGAGAAGAGCCCACAAAGTGATTGCTGGGGTCGCATCGCGTATTCCGCGGGCAAGAACGCAGGCAAAGTCGGCACCATGTCCTGGCATGACAGCCTCAACGCCGACGGCAAGAGCATCACGTCCATCGGGGCGGGGAATTTGAACTGATTTGATCGAAGTGAATGTGATGCGATTCAAGCTGCGCGGCGGTCTTCGGTTTCCGAAGAATTTGAGTGCCTCTGAACGAAATGTTCGCGCTTATCGCCGCGCTGTGGGAAACGGGGAAGAACCCCGAGTCGCCGGACCGACGTCGGGCGCACGTCGGCGATCGTGATCGCCGTGCGGAACGCAGTCTACCTAGGCTTGCTCTTCGCGCTGGACCACTTTTGCCAGCCTAGGCACCTTGCCACCTGCGCGCGCCATCGGGCAGGCTCAGGTCATGCCCCACCGCTTGCTCACCCGCGACGAACTGATTCAACATATCGCCATCCGCATGGCCGCGACCGATCGCAATCCACCGCTGTTGCGCGGCAAGGCATCGCCGCGGGATGCGTCGGAGCGCGATCGCTTCCGCCACGACTTCGCCGCGTGGTTCGTGCAAGTGTGCATCGAAGAGTGCGGGCTTATGGTTATCGACTACCGCGCGCCACCCGTGGCCGGTTCCGACATGGCAGGGATTACGGCGGTACTTCGGCCTTTGGGCACGCCGCCGCAGCGCCTTTCGCTTTGACAGATTCGGCGACTCGCCACGGCGACCCAGCGGGCCATATTGTGAGAAATGGCACAGAAAGAACTCAGCGGCCGCGCGCGGCTACCAGACGTCATGGAGCGCGCACTTGAGATCGCGGCGAAGGGCGATTGCCTGACGTTCAACGACGTCCGCGCGCGCATGGACATCGACGACGCGACGACGTTGAAGCTCTGGGCCGGCGCGCAGGATCACGACAAGATCAACAAGGCGTGCCGCGACGGCGCAGAGGCGCGCCTTGCAAGACATGGGATCAAGACCGGCCGCACGAAGGTGCCACGGCGCTGATGCGGATTTGGCCGCTGCACCGCGTTTATGCCCTCTATTCGCTGCTGTAGTGTTAGGCAGAGGGGTCTTTTGACGCCCGCGGGTGCGGCGCTATGCTTGCGTCCGGACCCGGAGGGAGAACGGCCCATGCGAATTCTTGTTATTGCAGCAGTACTCGCGGTTTCGGCTTGTTCGCCCGCGCCCGAGAAAAGCGCCGACGAGTCCGCCGACAAATCCACTGAAGCCGCCGCGCCCAACAACTGCAATGCGTCCGCGTCGTCGTCTTGGGCCGCCGGCGGTGAGACCCTCACCGTCGAAGGCTCCACCACCGGCGTCGATTGCGCCAGCGCGGAAGCGAGGTTCACACTGCGCCGCCCCGGCGGCAGCGCCCTATACGAACAGGCGTTTCCCGCCAACCAGATCATGGTGCTTGCCGGCGCGACATCGGTCGCGGACATGAAGAGCAGCTTGCAGGAATGGGTCGGCGGGGGCGGGGCTGCGCTCGACAACACCAGCGACTTGCCGGAATGGGCGGCGGGCGCCGCCAATCCGGGGTCGAGCGAATTTCCGTTCCATCCCTATGGCGGCATGGACCGCGTCGCTTACGAAACGCTGAGGACCGCCAAGGCGCCCATGCTCTGTTTCGTGCAAGGCATGGAAAGCCAAGCGTGCTTCTGGTTGGACGCTGGCGCGCTGCGCAGGATCGGAGAACAGCAGATCCCAGGCTAGGACCGGAAATCGGAATGCGGGCCAGCTGTCGCGCAGGATAGCCATGTGCGGACGCTTCACCCAGTATTTCACCTATGCCGAACCTCACGAAAGGTGAGTGATGCAGCGACCCGCCACGATTAGTGAAGCCGTCATGAGCAAAGTGCCGGCGGTTACGCTCACGTTCTGGATCATCAAGATCCTCGCCACCACCCTGGGCGAGACCGGTGGCGACGCCGTCACGATGACGTGGCTCGGGGAGACGACGGACGAAGCGAATCCGAACGGCTATCTGATCGGTACTGGTATCTTCGTCAGCGTGCTCGTGGTGCTGGTCGCGCTCCAGATCGTCGCGAAAAAATTCCACCCGCTGCTCTATTGGTTGACGATTATCGCCTCTACCACTGCCGGCACGACGCTGGCCGATTTCGCAACGCGCTCTTTGGGCATCGGCTATGCGGGCGGGTCGGTGTTGCTACTCTTCTCCGTGCTGGCGGTTCTCGCCCTTTGGTATCGCGCGGAAGGCACTGTTGCCGTCGACACCGTCAGCACGCCCCGGGTCGAAATGTTCTACTGGGCGACGATCACGTTTTCACAGACGCTCGGCACCGCGCTCGGCGACTGGATGGCCGACGACACCGGTCTCGGCTACATGGGCGCAGCACTGGTGTTCGGTGCAGCGCTCGCGGTCATTGCGGTCGCGTACTATTTGACGAGCATTTCGCGCGTTCTATTGTTTTGGGCGCCGTTCATTCTCACGCGGCCGCTTGGTGCCACCGTCGGCGACTTCCTGGACAAGCCGCTCGACGATGGCGGGCTCGCGATGAGCCGGCCGTTCGCCTCGTTGGTACTTGCCGTCTTCATCCTCGGCTGCATTCTGGTCCTGCCGCAGCGGGCGGGCGAGCATCCTGGGGGGAAAGCCCACTAGAAGGGCGTGCCGGCTGCGGTATCGTCAGTGCGCAGTTTCTGCATCTGTTGCCGTGCTGAGCGCTTCAGGCTGAACCAGTGTCGCGCAAGGTCTGCGAATCTTTGAGATCGCATTGGCGCTATCCATGACGCATCATTTTCTTCAACACGAGTTGATGCCGTCCTTCACCTTTTCCTGCCAGTCCGCGCCGAGCGCCATCTTCGCATCGACGCCTTGATCGTATCCTTGATCGCCTGCGTTGAGCATCAACACACGCATTCCAGTATCGTGCGTTCCGAACACCATTGTTTGCTGCCCGCCATAGTAGGTCGTCGATGACCCGTATGCGGTTTTTCCGGTGACGGTCGCAGTTCCCTACGTGTTGGCGTAGGTGGGGCCGGTTTGAACGACACGGACATTGTTCTGGGAGCCAACACCGCCGATCAAGCACCGTTCGTATCCGCGTCGAAGCGTTTCAACGGCTGCCATCTGCTGTGCGACTTCCTCAGAGCCTGTCGCACCGCAAATCGGCGCTGCCGACGTCGTCAGCATCACCTCATTTTTTGAAACCTGCATCACGCTGGTGCGCGCGCCACCCGGCTATGCGGCCTTCGACCCCAACAATGACGAGCTGCGCCGCATGTGGAAAACAAGCGGAGACTTTGCGGTTGCTCGCGGATGCAGTTTTCGATGCACGCCTACACGCGGAGCATCTATTGCGCGTCCACTACAGAAGGTGTGCGCATTGAAAGGCTCATGGCCGATGGGCGATCTGCCTTGATCGCTAGCACGGCGAGGATCGGGGATCGGTCCGGCAGATTTGATAGCGCGGCTGCAAGTTGCCGAGCGGCGTCGAGGCTCTATGTTCCGCCCCCCATCGACAACGGAGGTGCGAACAAATGGCCACGGTTCTCTACTGCTGGCGATGTGAAGGGCGTTTCCCATGCTCGAATCGAGCCGCGAAACCTAAAGTCGCGACCATACGACTGTGATCTACATCAACAGACTATTTCCGCTTCGTTCGAGCAACGTTCGAGCAGCGTTCGGGCACGTTCTGGTTTCTTCGCAACTGGTTTAGATTTTCGTTCTCGGTTTCGGCCTGATAAGGTCACCCGATGGGGAAACTAAAACCGGCAAGAGTGGTCTCCCGAATGTTTCGGCCGGGCCGTTGCGTGATATCGCAGCGCCAGCGCCTTCGTCGCGGCCTTCAGCGACACGTTCGGCACGACGCCGGGCCGATATTTCGGCGGCTCTGTGCGAGCCGGCGATTAATCATTTACGAAAGTCGCGGCGAATCTCGGTCTGCCGTCATGGCCGCGTCATGTGGGTGTCAGGTGGCCTGCGTATCCTTCTTTTAAAGGCTGCGGTCGGACCATACGCAGTCATAGACGTGTGCCCCCGCATTCGTCGCCATCAGACGGCGGCAGGCTAATCTCCTGCCGCCGCTTTCATTTCTGCGTCTCTTGACGCGCAAGTCGCCAATCAGCGCGCTTCGGAGGTAGAATTTGCGGGCCGGGCCTTGGGACTCATCATGCCGTCTGGGTTAAGCCAGCGTTCGGCTTAGAGCAGCATGCAAATGCGCACTGGACCAAAAACGTTTCACTGAGTGTGGTCGACCGCGTTCTTGGGCCCGTGTCAGTTTGGGACAGCGCCGATCGATCGTAACCATGGGGCAGTGAGCGTTCGTTGGGCGGCAGAGGACTTGCTTCTCGCTAAACCGTGGGCGACGGACGGTGCCATCTGTGTGGTGAACGTCGCGGGTCCAGGGATGCGAACCCGATGCGGATGTTGGTAGTTGAGGATGACGAAAAAACGCTTCGTCTCTTGAAGCAGGGTTTCGGCGAGCATGGTTTTGTCGTCGACGGCTGCTCTGATGGCATCGACGGGCTGGAGGCCGCTGTCTCGCAAGCATACGACCTCATCATCCTCGACGGCATGCTGCCGCGCAAAGACGGCTGGGACGTTCTGGAGCAACTGCGCCGCACCGACAGCAACACGCCCGTGCTGATGCTGAGCGCCCGCGATGCGGTCGAATATCGCGTGAAGGGTTTGACCATCGGCGCCGACGACTACGTCGTGAAGCCGTTCGCGTTTTCCGAATTGATCGCGCGGGTGCGCAGCATCTTGAAGCGGCGGAAGGACGCGCTGCCTTCGACGCTCACCTTCGAAGATCTCACTGTCGATCCCAAACGTTTTGAAGTCGAGCGCGCAAGCCGGCCCATCGAATTGACCTTGAAGGAATTCCTGCTGCTTGAGCTGTTGGTGCGCCATCAGGGCGACGTGCTTTCGCGTGCTTATATCGCCGAGCAGGTCTGGGACATGTCCTTCGACTGCGACAGCAACGTTGTCGAAGTGAACATCCGGCGCCTGCGCTCGAAGGTCGACGATCCGTTTCCGAGCAAGCTTATCCACACCATCCGCGGGCGCGGCTATGTCATTCGCTGACGACCTTCGGGGGCGGTCGCTCGCCCGCAAACTGGTAATCTGGTTCGCTGGCGCGGCAACGGCTCTCGTCGTCCTGACCGCGGCGCTGCTCTACGTAGCGCTCGTGCAAGGCGTGGCTTGGCGGGACGATCAGGTGCTCATGAAACGCGCGGCCACCGTCCGCGATCTTCTGCGCGTCGAACGGATCGACGTCGACTATCTCGACCACGAAGTGAGCGAAGATTTGGAAGGCCCGCGCCAACTTTTCATGCGCATCTCAGGGCCGCCTGCAATCGGCCTCCACGAGACGCCACTCATGCCGGAGGGATTACTGCCCGACCGGTTTCCGAATGCCGCCGCCTTGAGCGCGGACGAGTTTCATTACGCAGCCATTGATGACGGCGACGGTCGGCGCTATCGCGCGGTGACGCTGCGCACGCGCGCGCCGGACGCCGCCGGTGGCGGCTGGGTTACGATTCAGATGGCGCTGGACACAAGTTTGGACTCGGAAGTTCTCACGCATTATGCCGAGCTCATCGTTTTCGTGGTTGCAGCCGGTCTTGCGCTGTCGATCTTCGTGGGGCTGTGGATCGTCCGCACGCAGCTCGCGCCGCTTAAGAAGATGTCAGCCGAGATCATGGCCGTTGGACACTCAACACTCGATCGCCGCGTGTCGCTCGATGGATTGCCGGCCGAGTTGGGCGATGTCGCCACGCAGTTCAATCACATGCTGACGCGTCTTGAGAGCGCTTACGGCTCGCTCCGCCGCTACGCCGACGATGTGGCGCACGAACTGCGCACGCCGTTGAACCGTATCCAGCTTGAGACCGAGGTTGCCTTGCGTAGCGCGCGCACGCCGGAAGAGTATCGCGAAGCGCTGGGGTCGACGCTTGAGGAGTGCGAGCACCTGAGCACGATGGTCAAAGCGCTGCTCTTTATCGCCCGCGCCGAGAACGGCCGGACGGAAGTGTCCTACGAAACGTTGAATGTGGCCGAGCGGCTGGAAAAGATCCGCGGCTTTTTTGAGAACAGCGCGGCGGAATCGGGCGTCGACCTGACGCTGGAATGCGATCCTGCGCTGTCCCTCAACGCCGACAACACGCTGTTTCAGCGCGCTGTCAGCAACCTGGTCGCCAACTCGATCGCCCATACGCCCCAAGGCGGGGTGGTCTGTTTGCGCGCTGCGGCCGGCGAGGCCGGCGTGGTCGTCGACGTGTCCGACACCGGCGAAGGCATTGCGATCGAGCATCAACCATATGTGTTCGACCGCTTCTTCCGCGGAGACGCCGCGCGCCGCACCGACAAGGACCGCGTCGGTCTTGGTCTTGCGATCACGAAGAGCATCGTCGACCTGCACCGCGGGCGCATCGCGCTGGCGAGTTCGCCGGAAACCGGCACGCGTTTCTCGCTCTATTTCCCCGTCGCTTGATCAGCAAAAGGCGCTGCGTATGCGTGCGCTTTGCAGGCGCATTGCGGTCTGAGAAAAATATTTATCGTGAACGGGAATAAGTTCGAAAGTCACCCCAGCGTCAGGTCGATGTAATCCTGGTGACACCTCGGGCTCCGTAGAGTCCGTAGCTGTAGGGGTCTCGGTAGCCAAGGGTAGCTGCCGCCAACAAACCGCTTGAGTCAGTGGCCGCGCGAACACGTCGTTCGCGCCAACGCGGACGCATGTGCCCGAGGTGCCGGGGACCCGATCAGGATCGAAGGATACCGGCACCATGACAGCGACGTTCAACAGAAGCGATCTCGAATATCTGCTCACCCAGATTGAGCAGGCCGAAGGCGGGCAGCCGCCCGTCAACGCCCATTTGGCGTTTGGTCTGCGCGAGGTTGCGGGCACGAACAACAATCAGGTGCCGGGGCAGAGCACGTTCGGCGCGGCCGATCAGGCTTTTGGGACCGCGACCACGCAGTATTTCCAGACCGTCACCGTCAACATCGACGGCACGATCTTCGATCCGAACCCGGGCACGGCCGGCGATACGATGACGACGTCGTACGCGCAGACCTCGCCGAACAACTTGGTCGTCGATACCGCGCCGCGCACGATCAGCAATCTGATCTCGGACATCAGCACGAACAACCCCGCGGCCGTCATCACGGCGCAGGAGTTCGCGGCTCAACTCGGGGATGGTTACACCGCGCTCTCGACGACGCCTACGTTGGACCCGCTGAATCAGGCCTATGCAGACGGGCAGAACTTGTTCATCGGCAATATCACGCCGGACGCCGGTTTGTCCGCCCCGTTCAACGGCTGGACGACCTTCTTCGGGCAGTTTTTCGATCACGGCCTCGACCTGATCACCAAGGGCAATGCGGGTACGGTGTTCATTCCGCTTGCCGCCGACGATCCGCTGCGCCTTGTCGGGCCTGACGGGATCGCCGCCACAGGCGACGAGGTTCCGGCGAGTCAGGCGTTCATGGTGCTCACGCGCGCGACGAACGAAACCGTGACGGCCGGCGCCGACAACGTGCTTGGAACCGCCGACGACGTTCACACGAACATCAACACGACGACGCCGTTCGTCGACCAGAACCAGACCTATTCGTCTCACCCGTCGCATCAGGTGTTTCTGCGCGAATACGTTGTGGGCGTAGACGGGGACCTGCACGCGACCGGCAAACTGCTGCAGCACGCCGAAGGCAAGGACAACGTCCTCGGCACCGCCGACGACAATTCCGGGATGGCGACGTGGCACGATCTGAAGGCCAATGCGTTGAAGCTCGGCATCGTTCTGACGGACTACAACGTCAACGACGTACCGCTGCTGGCGACGGACGCTTATGGCAACTTCATCGCTGGTCCGAACGGGCATGTGCAGGTGGTGGTCGCCCTCGGCGGCGGTGGGCAGGGCCTCATCGAAATGAATCCGGCGAGCCCGCAGACTCTCCCGGCAAACACGATCTTCACCGGCCACGCCTTCATCAACGATATGGCGCACTTCGCGGCGCCGTTTAACTCAAGCGGCGTCGCGCTGGCGGCCGACGGCGACAGCTCGGTCGGCAACCCGCAGGGTCCCACGACCTACGACAACGAATTGCTGGACGCGCACTACGTCGCGGGCGACGGACGTGTCAACGAGAACATCGCTCTGACCGCGGTGCACGAAATCTTCCATGACGAGCACAACCGGTTGATCGATCAGATCAAGGGTCTCATTCAGGCGGAACTCAACAACGGCGACACGGCTTTTGCGTCCAGCTGGGTGTTGCCAGGCGTGACGCTAACTGCCGGCGTACAAATCACCGACGCGCAGTGGAACGGCGAACGCTTGTTCCAGGTCGCGAAGTTCGGCACCGAGACGCAGTATCAGCATCTCGTGTTCGAAGAGTTCGCGCGTAAGATCGCGCCGACGATCCATTTGTTCGGTAACGTCGACATCCACCTGGATCCGGCGATCACGTCGGAGTTCGCGAACGCGGTCTATCGCTTCGGCCACTCGATGCTGGACGAGAACGTCGCGCGCTTCGAACTGAACGCGGACGGCACGCCGGTCATCGGTCCGGACGGGCAACCGGTCCTGTCGTCGATCGGGTTGATCGAAGCCTTCACCAATCCACTCGCCTTCGCCGAGCGCGGTGCGGACGCCGCGGCCGAGATCGTGCAGGGCAGCACGCACCAGATCGGCAGCGAAATCGACGAGTTCGTGACCGGCGCGCTGCGCAACAACCTCTTGGGTCTGCCGCTGGATCTCGCCGCGTTGAACATCGCGCGCGGCCGCGATACGGGCGTGGCGCCGCTCAATCTCGTACGCGCACAGATTTACGACGCGACGCACGACCAGACGTTGAAGCCCTATGCGAGTTGGACGGAGTTCGGCCAGTTTCTGAAGCACCCGGCATCGCTGATCAACTTCGTCGCGGCTTACGGTACGCATGCGTCGATCGTGGCCGCGGTCGGGTTGGATGACAAGCGCACGGCGGCTATGAATCTCGTCACGATGGGCTTGGATCCGGCCAGTCAGACCGGCGATGCGGCGCATCAAGACGTATATAATTTCATGCATAGTTTGGGCGCTTACGCCAACGACGTGTCGAACCCGCTTGCCGTGCATGCGCAGTGGAGCACGGGATCGATCACCGGCATTGACAACGTCGATCTGTGGATCGGCGGCTTGGCGGAGAAGCAGAATTTGTTCGGCGGGCTGTTGGGCTCGACGTTCAACTTCATCTTCGAGACGCAGCTTGAGAGCCTGCAGGACGGCGACCGGCTGTATTACCTGCCGCGCATCGAAGGCATGCACTGGGGCGCGGAGATCGAGAACAACTCGTTCGCCGAGATGATCACGGCGAACACGGGCGCGAAGCATCTGCCGGCCAGCATCTTCCTGACGCCGGAGTACACGGTCGAAGCGTCGACGGTAACGTTCGATCCGGCGACGTGGCTCAAGAACCCGGTGACGGGCGCCTATCTGGTCGAGAAGCTTGCCGACGGCACCGTGCATTTCATCGGCGACGACAACTTCTTCGGCAACACGATGGTGCTGGGCGGCACCGAAGGCGACGACCGCCTGCAGGCCGGCCATGCCGACGACGATACCGTCTGGGGCGACGGCGGCAACGACTGGATCGACGGCGGTAACGGCAACGACTTCCTCTATGGCGGCACCGGCAACGACACGATCGTCGACAGCGGCGGCGACGACGTTATTCACGGCGACGCCGGCAACGACACGATCAACGGCGGCATCGGCGACGACATCATCTTCGGCAACGACGGCGACGACTATATCGAGACGGGCTACAGCATCCTGGGCGACGAAGCGCAGGGTGGCCTCGGCAACGACATCATCGTCGGCGGCGACGGCGACGACGCCTTGATCGGCAACGAAGGCGACGACTGGCTGGAAGGCGGCGCAGGCGGCGACGGCTTGGTCGGCGACACCGGCGCCCCGACGGGGCAGGTGCCCTTGTTCGCGGCCAACGACGTGCTC
>Ga0163149_10001541_pt1 | contig 29482 bp, 23 predicted proteins | sample OliLakLV19MP5G1_FD_148604 | JGI IMG/M metagenome (GOLD analysis project Ga0163149, IMG submission 148604) | Freshwater microbial mat bacterial communities from Lake Vanda, McMurdo Dry Valleys, Antarctica - Oligotrophic Lake LV.19.MP5.G1 | ecosystem: Environmental > Aquatic > Freshwater > Lake >... | reverse complement strand
CTCATCTCAATTAATTATTTATAATGAAGTCGGACAGGCCCGCCTCATCTCAATTAATTATTTATAATGAAGTCGGACAGGCCCGCCTCATCTCAATTATTTGTTATAATGAAGTCGGACAGGCCCGCCTCATCTCAATTATTTGTTATAATGAAGTCGGACAGGCCCGCCTAATCTCAATTAATTGTTTAAAATGAAGTCGGACAGGCCCGCCTCTCCTCAATTATTTGTTTATAATGAAGTCGGGCAGGCTTACCTTTGCGTGCCTGAGGAACAAATTTCTGAAAGCATTGGCCACCCATGATCCAGTATTTCAAAAATATCAGTCATAAAACAGTTGAGATCGACAAACCTGAGAACGGGGTTTGGGTGAATGTATTACCTCCCCTGAAGCAGGAAGAATTTTCTGAGTTAGCAGCCGCCCTCGATATCCCCATCGACTTTTTGACTGACTCACTGGATATTGATGAAAGAAGCCGTTTTGAGGAAGATGACAATGTAAAACTCATTGTTATCAAAACCCCAACGGAGAATAATTCCTTTAATGAAAGTGATGCCTATTATATCACAATCCCAATCTGTATCATTCTTACCCATAACCAGATCGTAACGGTCAACTCCTTTGAAAATACGGCGATCAAGAAATTCCTGAACACCTTTCAAAATCGCCACCCGGATAAAAGGAACATGATGGTGCTGAAGATCTTTGAAAAGATCGTGCAGAATTTTATGGAGCACCTGAAAGAGATCAACCAGCGTCGTAATACATTCGAACAAAAACTGTATGACTCCAGCCGGAATGAACACTTACTCCAACTGATGCGGATACAAAAAAGTCTGGTCTATCTCGTTACCGCCCTTCGTTCCAATGAAATGCTGATGATGAAAATAGAACGGACCAATTTCCTGGCGCTGACAGAAGAAGAGAAAGAAATTCTGAATGACCTGATCGTAGATAACTCACAGGCCCTGGAGATGGCGAATATATACACTAATATCCTTAGCAGCACCCTCGATGCATTTGCCAGTATCATTGCCAATAACCAGAACCAGGTATTGAAAAGACTGGCTGTGATCACGATCGTCCTCACCTTCCCGGTGTTAATTGCCAGCTTGTTTGGGATGAATGTACCAAGCGGTTTCGAAGACTCAAAATATGCCTTTTATATTGTAGCATTTTTATCGTTGGGTATTGCACTGGTGATCGGCTGGTATTTTTTCAGAAAGAAAATTTTCTAAGTTCTCATGTTTAATCTCCGGGTTTACGGTCTTCTAATTAATGAAAAGCAACAGGTGTTGGTCAGCGATGAACTGATCAGGGGTAGCTATATCACCAAATTTCCCGGTGGTGGTTTGGAATTTGGAGAAGGCACCCGGGATTGCCTGCGAAGAGAGTTTATGGAAGAAATGAATTTACCGGTTGAGCCCGGTGAACATATTTATACAACAGATTATTTCCAACTCTCTGCCTTTAACCCCGGGCACCAGATTGTTTCAATTTATTATTACGTTAAGCCACTGGAAGAAATAAAAGTGCCGCTGAGAACCAAACCCTTTGATTTTGATGAAGCACAGCTGAAAGTGTATGAAGCAACAAGAGAAACAGAAACCTTCCGCTTTATTGACTGGAATGATTTTTCACCGGAAAGCATGACACTACCGATCGACAAGATCGTAGCCGGGCTTATAAAAGAAAAATATTAGCCCTCTCCCATTGCTGCCTTCTTCATAGCAGTGGCCTGGTCATGGCCAAGGTAATTTTCAATACGATTATGCACGAGATAAATAACCGGTGTCAGCACCATGGCCATAATGAATTTATAGATATAATTTCCAATACAGATCGTCATCACCAGATTGAATGTCCAGGGCTGCCCCTGGTTATTGGAAATACGGGGGCCGATATAAAATGCAATGAATAATACTACAAAGCTATCTACGAGTTGAGATACCAATGTAGACCCTGTTGCTCTTAACCAGATATTTTTTTCGCCGGTTGCTTTTTTTATTTTATGAAAAATAAATACATCCAGTATTTGTCCGATCAAAAAAGCTACTAAGGAACCCACAATGATCCATTGGCTTTGCCCGAAAATCGCCCGGTAGGCTTTATCTGCGTCCGGTACTCCCTGGCCCGCATAATTACCTACCCAAAAACCAGCCGGTGTAAGGTTGATAGCACCCTGGAACATGACAAAAGCATAAATGATAAGCCCAATAGCAAGAAAGGAAAGAAACCGCACGCCTTTCATCCCGTAATACTCATTAATTATGTCCGTCATCACAAATACGACTGGCCAGAGCAATACCCCGGCCGTAAGATTAAACGAAAAATCATTACCAAGAATCTTCAGGTGGGCTGGATTGGCACCAAACGTTTCTTCGAGTGAAAACAGTTTTACACCCATCAATTCTGCGATCAGCGCATTGGCGATAAAAAAACCCCCTAGAATAAGAAATAAACGGGTTGGTTTATTGTTGATGATAGTATGGATCATTGAGATAAAAGATATAATATAATAAAACGATTAAAAAGATGATGTTCGCAATGATGAGCCACCTGGGTACAAACGGCAGCAGTGGCTTACCTGCCAGTTTTAGAATTAAGTAGCACAGGTTGACAAGTGGCAGAAATATAGCTCCCATCACATAGCCGATCGTAATAATGGTAGATGAAAATAGCTCATTATTCTCCGTTTTCATCATAGCTAGCAGGAGCCAAACCAAGATGCAAATGCCTGAAATAAAGGCCAATCTAGACAAAAATAAAAGCCAGCGCATCGGGATTTTAGTCTAAAATAGCATTATTTTGTCAGCCTAATATTGAATATATAATGAAAAATCCCCTGTTGAAAAAGATCCTCCCACACCTGGTCGCTGTTATCGTTTTCCTCGTAGTGTCTGTTTTGTTTTGCAAACCGGTGCTGGAAGGTAATGTATTGAACCAGCATGACAATGTTGGCTGGAAGGGTATGGTGCAAAATTCGTTGGAGTATAAAGAGAAAAACGGAACCTATCCTCTTTGGAACCCTAATCTTTTTAGCGGTATGCCCAACTACCAGGTGGCCATGAAGGGAAAAAGTGTACTGCCGGATACGGTCGGTATTTTTTCACTCGGGATGCCCAAACCCATTAATTTTTTCTTCCTCGCCTGTATCTGCTTTTATATTCTTTGCCTGGTATTGAAGATCCGCCCCATCATTGCCATGTTAACCAGCCTGGCTTATGCTTTTTCTACCTATAATATTGTGATTATTGCAGCAGGTCATGATACCCAAATGCTGGCGACTGCCTTCATGCCCTTGATATTGGCGGGGCTTATTTCCATTTATGAAAAAAAATACTGGCTTGGTTTTGCCCTTACAACTTTTGCATCATACCAGCAGATCGGTGTGAACCACCTGCAGGTTACTTATTATTTCTTTATCATCGCCGCTATTGTTACTATTGCCTACCTCGTTAAGTGGATCAAAGAAAAGGACTGGAAGCATATTGGTATTGCGGGAGGTATTACAATCGTTTCGGCCCTGATCGGTTTGGCCGGCAATGCGCTGGTACTAAAAACAACTTCCGAATACAGTAAGTTCACCATGCGTGGCGGTAAGGACATAGAAATCACCGACAGTACGGTGACCGCTGCAAAAACTTCGGGCCTTGATACAGGTTATGCATTCGCATATAGCTTAGGTATAGCGGAGTCCATGACTTTTATACTGCCCAATGCATTTGGTGGCTATAGCGGCAACAGGCTCAATGAAGGATCACATGTTGCAAAAAAATTAATTGCCAAACAGATACCGGAGGATAATGCAGAACAGGTGGCTCAAAATATGCCGGCTTACTGGGGTAAATTGTCTACTTCGGGTCCGGCCTATTTAGGTGTGATCATTTGTTTGCTGGGATTGATCGGTTTTGTGATTGGCAAAGGACCGCTACGCTGGGCCCTGCTAGCGGCTACGGTACTGGGTATCCTGATGTCATGGGGCAAATACCTTCCTGGCTTTAATACCTTCCTGTTCGAATATCTTCCCTTATATAATAAATTTCGCTCCCCTCCTTTTGCACAGGTGATTCCACAATTATGTGTTGGCATTAGCGCTGCAATGGCATTACAGCAATTATTGTTTGGACCCAAATTACAGAAAGCAGATCTCAAAAGGATAGCCTATACTGCAGCTGGCTTATTTGCATTGCTGGGCATCCTTTACATGATGATGGATTACAGCAGCCCCTACGATGCAGGAATTGCACAGAGTGTTGCTGAACAATCGAAAAGTGATGAGCTGGGAAGGGCCGTTGTGTCGGGATTAAAAGCTGACCGGCAGGCGATGTTCGGCGGGCAGTTATTGCGGGCGTTGGGATTGGCCTTGCTGGCATTGGGAACGCTTTTCCTGTTCTATAAGAACATGATCAAAGCATGGGTCACCGCCATCATCCTTTTATTGATAAGTACACTGGATATATATGTTATCAGCCACAGCTATTTCAGCAATGAAAAAGAACCGTATGCCAGCTATGAGCGGGATGAGGACAAACTTTTTGTACCGGCTGAAGATTATACAAAGAATAATTTTAGTCCTACAGCCGCTGATCAGCAAATATTACAGGATAAAGATCCGAATTATCGTGTATTCAATATGGTGGGTACTTCCAATGCCGATCCTTTCAGTGAATCAAGGACATCGTATTACCATAAATCTGTTGGAGGATATCACCCTGCCAAACTCAGGATCTACCAGGATATCATTGAAAAATATCTTTCTTATGGAAGACCGGAGCCGGGTGTACTGAACATGCTCAACACAAAGTATATCGTGGTGCAGGACCCGCAAAGCAGGCAGATAGCAGTGATCCCGAACCCTGATGCATTCGGCCCCTGCTGGCTGGTTAAAAACGTACAGGTTGTGAAGGACAGGGTGCAGGCTATACAGGCATTGGGAAAAACCAATTTGAAAGACACGGCTATCGTTGACGAATCGTTTAGCAAAAATGTAGTGCAGCCCCAATGGGATTCCAGTGCCAGCATCAGGATGACCAAATTTGATAACGATGCCATCGAATATGAATCGAATGCTACCGGGCCGCAGTTTGCCGTCTTCAGTGAAATATTTTATCCATTGGGCTGGAATGCCTACGTCGATGGAAAGAAAACTGATTATTGTAACGTCAATTATATACTTCGGGGGCTATCACTTCCTGCAGGCAAACATGCTATCAAATTTGTATTCGAACCAGCTTCCGTTAAGAAAGGGATTTCCATCATGTTCTTATCCTCGATCGTTATCCTGCTGGTATTTGTAGGTGGCTTGTTCATGGCGTGGAGAGAAGCTAAGAAAACAGCGGGATGAGAAAAGTGCTGGCAATAGCTCCCTATCCTTACCTGCCGTATTTCTCAGGTGGGCAAAAGTTTATGGCACTTTTTTTTGATTACCTCGGCCGGCAAACAGACCTGACCGTGGTGTCGGTGGCCAACAATGATTTTTCATTAGCGAAAACGTACAAAACGATACCGTTGTTGAAATCATCTTTCTCAAGATATTTTGACCGGAGTCTTATTGGCAAACTCACTACGCTTACCCAACAGGAGAAGTTTGATACCATTATTTGCGAACATCCCTATTTTGCCTGGCTGGCTTTAGCAGTACGCAAAAAAACCGGTGTCAAAGTGATCATCCATTCACATAATATCGAATACCAGCGTTTTCGTTCCACCGGCAAATGGTGGTGGCCGGTATTGAAGAAATATGAGAAAAGCAGTTTTAAAAAGGCAGACGGGCTTTTCTTCATCACCCCCGAAGACCGGAATTTTGCCATTACCAGCTGGGATATTGACAAAGAAAAATGTATAGACCTTCCTTTTGGAGTAACGATCAACGAGTATCCAAAAGACCGCGCCACCTGTAAAGAGTTGGTTGCCCTTAAACATGGAATTGGTTTTAACGAAAAGATCCTGCTCTTTAACGGACTATTAAATTACCAGCCCAATATCGATGCCCTTGCTATCATCCTTGACCGGATAAACCCTTTATTGGTGCAGCACCCGTCATTCAATTATAAGATCCTAATCTGTGGTAAAGGATTGCCCGAAGAAATGAACTCCTTACAAAGCTATGCCGGTAAGAATATTGTATATCCTGGTTTTGTCGACAATATTGAAACTTATTTGAAAGCAACAGATATTTTCCTGAATCCGGTGCAGCGTGGCGGAGGCGTAAAAACAAAAATGGTGGAAGCCATCGCATACGGTGCTGCTGTTGTTGCTACAGAAACAGGCGCAACAGGTATAGCCAGAGAAGTATGTGGTGACAAACTGGTCACGGTAAGGGATGATGACTGGGAAGGCTTTGCCAAAGCGATCCTCGAAAATACAGCCGGTAGATCCGAAACACCGTCATCGTATTACAACAAATACTACTGGGGCCATATCATCAAAAGGATATTAACTTTATAACAAATAGTTTGTAAATGGTTATTGGACATGGAATGGTTGCGAAAAGATTTGCGTCATACAAAGAAAATGATGACTTTGTAATTTTCGCATCCGGTGTTTCCAATTCCAAAAACACAGACCTGAATGCTTATGCCCGGGAATCAGTTCTTTTACAAACAACCCTTGAAAAGCATAAAGATAAAACACTGGTCTATTTCAGTACCTGCAGTATTTATGACAAGGGAGAATCCGGAAGTCCCTATGTTATTCACAAAATAAAAATGGAAACTTATATCCGGGAAAACGCTGCACATTATTATATTTTCCGTGTCTCGAATCTTGTAGGGAGATCAGATAACCACAATACGATCCTGAATTTTTTTAAATACCATATCACCAATAAGATCAATTTTGACCTGTGGAACCAGTCCATGAGAAACCTGATCGATACCGATGATATGTTCAGCATAACGGATCATATACTGCAAAACCATCTTTACCCTAACCAGGTTATCAATGTGGCCAATCCTGTCAGCTACCCGGTTACGGATATTGTCACCAGCTTAGAAAGCTTGCTTGGGGTAAAAGCAAATTATATTTCTATTCCCAAGGGAAGTCAGTTTACCATCGATATCGGATTAATTCTACCCATCATCCGGGAATTACAAATTGCCTTTGGAAACCAGTATATGGCCAGCCTGATAAAAAAGTATTACCTGTAAATGAATTACCGGAGATCCATACTGAAACGAAACTGTGAACTGGCCCTGATGTTCCCCTTTGTACTGGCCGGGAAACTGGCTGGCAAACTTTTCCCCTTAAAAACAGAACATACTGCTTTTCTTTTTTTTTCATCCGCTGATATTGGTGGTTCCATAAAAGTAAATGCTGACATTACCAATTGTATAAAAGAGCATAAACCATTAATCATTTTTTCAAAGAAGCCGAACAACAACGAATTCCTTTCGCTTTTCCAGGCAGAAGGGGTTCGTATAATTGATCTGCACCGCTTAATTGATAATAAGTGGTATCATTTCATCAATTTTTTTTTCCGGGGTGTCATCTCATCCTGGATCAACAAACAACATAAGCCAGTAGTTTTTGGTGGAGAGTGCCTTTATTTTTATAAAGTTATACCGCATGTAAAAAAAGTTACCCGGACAGTTGAACTCTGCCACCTGAGTACCTGGTTCAATTTTTCGCAGGCTTTTGTAAAATATATTGACGCCAGAATTTTCAGTACCCCTCAAATCAAAAGAGATGTTGAAAAGCAGTACCGGGAAAACAAGGTGCCTTCACTTTTTTACGAGCGGCTCTATTTCACCGATAATAAAATTGACATCCCCCTATTACAGGAGGTAATCAATCCTGTACTGCAAGTGCTGTATGTGGGACGGGCTGCTCCTCAAAAAAGAGTACACCTGATTGCCGCGGTTGCAAAACAAATGCAGGCAATGGGTAAACCTGTTCATTTCTCCTTTGTAGGGGCTGTTGAAAAGATTATTCCTCCTGAAGTACAGGAATTTTGTACCCTTCATGGAAATATAAATGATGAGAAACTATTAAACAGCATCTACCAACAGTCAGATGTGCTGCTGCTTACTTCGTCTTACGAAGGATTGCCCCTTGCCATAATGGAAATGATGGCGCGGGGTAAAGTAGTTATTTCAACAGCAGTTGATGGTATTCCAGATTATATTACACATAAAGACAACGGGTTGCTGATAACCGATAAAGAGGAAGATAAAATAATTGAAAGCGCTATAGCGCAACTGCAGCTGCTGATCGATAATAAAGAACTCAAAAAAACGATCGGGTTAAATAGCTATACGTATGCGGTTGCACATTTTAGCGGAGAAAATTTTTGTAAGTTTTACCGGGAAATACTTCGCAACAAAAATTCCCCGGAACTACAGTAGCCACGAGGATTCCGGGACTTATCACCTATCGCTTTAACAATAAATACAGGCTGCGACCAACCGCCGTACTGTCTATTAGTTTGGCAAGCCTTACTTTAAAAAGACGCGACGGATCAAATGTATTATTGTCTATCAGCGAGTCAGCATATTTTTTATGTGCCCGGGCCAATGCAGCCACACTGGTGAATGTTTTCCTTTCCTTCTTACTGATGGCTAGTAATTTTTTTGAAAACTCGATACATCTTGAACGCAGCAGCGCTGTTACATGCTCATTGATCACCTGCCTGAAGCCGGCATTTTTCTCTTTTAACTCCTGCAAATACTGAATATACAACTCATACGCAGCGTGATATTTTTCGCTCACGGAGGTAGCAGTAGTGCTGCCCGTATGTACTCTGTAAGAAAGGCCGATTGGGGATGCCGTTGCTTTGCAGGACAAACGGGTCAGCTCTACCCAAAGTGGAAAATCCGCAAATAATAAACCCGGGTATAAAGGGATACCTCCAACTGCATCATAGTCCTTCGATCTCATCACCAATCCAACTGCATCAATTTCCATTAACAGGAATTTTTCCAGCAATTCCTGAGCTGTTTGAACTGCTGGCATAGGCTTACACTCCCGCAGGATAGCACTATTCGCATCAATAAAGTTAAAATGAGGAGCATATAAACTTGCATCCGGGTATTGTTCAATAAGCCCCTGCATGATTTCCAAATAATGAGGAAGCAACAGGTCATCATGCCCGATAATGGTCATCCATTCCTTCCGGCTTACATCCTTTATCCGGCTCCAGTTCTCTTCGATCGATAAAGGACGATTTGTCGGATAAAAATCGATACGGGTATCCTTCAGCGAATTAATCCATTCTACCGTGCCGTCTGTGCTGCCGCTATCCAATATGATCAAATTAAAACCTGGAATGGTCTGGGATAAAATACTTGCCACGCATTTTTTGATATAGGCTCCCCCATTCCTGACAGGCAGTATGATACTGAATTCAATCAACGGGAAAAAGGATTTCTCAGGTTATTTATAGAGGTTGCTCGCATCATTACTATTAAATTAATTGCGCTGAACCGGGTCAGACGCTTTTTCCAATTGGCTTTGGAAATACTTTTTTAAAAAGCAAAAATAAATTTCGTGTTACCGGGTTGCTATCAATGATCCGGGCAAGCCGGACACCCGGTATTGCGGAAGGATCAAATGTATTATTGTCAATTAATTTATCTGCATATGCTTTATACCTTTTGGCTAGTTGGGATACGGTAAGGTTGTTCCTCTTTTCCAGCGGTGTTCGTAAAAGACGGTGGGAAAGGCCTTTACAATAAATGGAAATTAGATTCCGGGAATGTGTATTGATAGCGTCATTTAATTGTGCATCCTTCGTTTTCAATGCATATAAATAATCAACAAAGCGTTCAAAAGCCGCATGATACTTATCATCAGCCGACGTAGCTGTTGTATTCCTGCTATGTACGCGGTATGAAAAAGCATTGACGGGTGTTGTTGCTTTATAAGAGATCCGGGAAAGTTCCATCCACAGCACAAAATCCGAAAAAAATAAATTAGGGTATTCAGGTATTCCACCCACTGCATCATAATCAGCGGACCGTATTACGAACCCACCCCCATTCTCCAGTGTTTCCCGGAAAAAATCAGCTGCAGATTGCACCTCCTGCATGGGCTTGCAGGCACGGGTAATGGCGCCATACTCGTCGATAAAATTAAAATGGGACTGGTACAAGCTTGCTGTCGGATGCTTCCGGATAAGTTCATCCATCACTTCCAGGTAATCAGGATGCATGATATCATCATGCCCGGTAATGATCATGAATTTATTCCGGGTCACTGTTTTTATCCGACCCCAATTTTGTTCAATAGTAAGTGAAGTTGCCGAAGGATATATAATTATACGGGGATCCTTCAGGGTTTCCAACCAGGCTACCGTATCATCGGTACTTGCATTGTCCAGTACAATTAAATTAAAGTTGCGGAAAGATTGTGACAGCACACTGGCAACACATTCTTTGATATAAGAACCACCGTTTCTTACCGGTAGTACAACACTGAAACTGTTTGATCCTGCTATTTCCATGTAGTTACTACTTATCCGGGGATGCACCTTATGAGGGTGATTTTCCCGGCAGTTAATCAATTCGTTTCAGGTAACCATCCGGTGCCACGCTGATCAAGAGCTTATTATTTATTTCCGTATCAATTGCAAAACCGGTGTTTGCTTTCAGAAATTCATGTACAGCCGTTTTAGGATTATTGGAAACACCCCAGGGGCGTTGTTGTACAAAATAACCTTCCGGCAGATCTTCCACAATCGTATCGAAAACAACCAGGTAAGATCCCTTTGTAACAAAAGGTGAATACAGGCGCAATTCCTGCAGTACATGCTCATGCGTATGATTGGAATCGAGGCAAACAAGTATCCGCTCTTTTCCTGTAGCATGTTCCCGAACCCGCTCCTTCATTTCTTCCGTTACAGAAGAGCCTTCCAGCATCCTGATACGTTTAAACATCGGGTGCTTCTCTATTTCTATACGGTTATGCTCCCGTATATCAATATCAATACCCAATACTTCACCCTTACCAATAAGTTCCAGTAAGGAAGCGTAATAGATCAGTGATCCGCCATGAGCAATACCTGTTTCAATGATCAGGTCTGGTTGAATCTTCCAGATCAGCTCCTGCATAGCGATCATATCCTGCGGATACTGAATGATCGGCCGGCCCATCCAGCTGAAGTTGTAGGAATAATGAGATTTATTCGACTCTACATTAAAATGATGGGCTGCCTGCAACAACGCTTTATTATTGCCATTCTTTGCAATTCGTTCGATCGTCTCCTGCTGAAAATCGCTGACTGGATTATTATTCATCGTGTAGTATTTTTTTAAGCTTTTTTGTATCACCCCAAAAATGCATGGGCTCATAATCAGAGTAAGGATAATATCCGGTATTCAGAATGATCTGCTTTTCATTTTTTGCCAGGTAATCAAGTACAAATGCTTCTACAGTTACCGGCCTGCCGCTACAGTTATTGATCACTCCATCCACCTCTTTTTGCAGGGCAATACGGACTATATTTTCCGCTACTTTTTCCACTGGCAAATAATCCCTAAGCTGCTGACCGCCACTCATGTTGAATGTCTTTTCACCGTTTGAAAGGGCATTATCCAACTGCGAAAGTAAGGAATTCGGATTTTGTCCTTTTCCATACATATAAAACAGCCTTGTCCACTTGAAGGAAAATGGCAGTTTCTTTTGCAGTGCTTCAAGCCCCTTTCTTAATCCGTCTTTTGCTTTACCGTATGGATTATCAGGAAGAGCAGGCATATTCTCACTTAATTCGCCTTCCTGCATACCGTATTCAAAGCAGGTACCTGTTACGGTGATATCCTTTAACCCGTGCTGAACCAGGTTGGTTAAGAAGGCCAGGTGACGCGGTAGGTTTATTTCTTCGTGAAAAGCAGATTTATAATTCGGTAAGCCTTCCCACGCAAGATGGATCAGCAGATCAGGCTGGTTAAAAAAATTGTAATAATCAACAGATGCATCAAAATCAACGAAATTTAAAGGAATATAAGTTACCCGGTTAAACCAGGGAGCCTGTTCTGCTTTTTGCAAATCGGCGGAAGAAGCTATGACTTGCTGTTCATTGCGGAGCATTTCCTCAACTACATACTGACCAATAAACCCGGTAGCTCCTGTCACCAATACTTTCATGTGCCTGTTTATAATAATTGAAGTTGGGGAACCGGCACTACAAATTGCCCGCCCCATTCTTTAATATAAGAAAGCTGTGCTGTGATTTCCTCTTTCAGGTTCCAGGGAAGGATAATCACAAAATCAGGTTGATGGGCTTTCAGGTATTCTTCATTCACCACAGGTATATGACTTGCTGGCATCCATTTATCCTGTTTATGAGGATTAGCATCCACCACGTATTCTATCAGGTCATTTTTGATACCGCAATAATTCAATAAGGTATTCCCTTTGGCGGCTGCACCGTATGCCGCTACTTTTTTACCGGCTCTTTTTTGTTCAATAAGAAAAGATATGATATCCAGTTTGACCTTTAAAGCTTTTTGCTGAAAATTGCTATAATAAGCAAGGCTTGTTACACCTTTTGCTGTTTCCTTATCAAGCAGCGCCTTTACCCGGGCCGTAACGGGTTTGCTGTCATCCTCCTCATGCTTTGCATAGATACGGAGAGAACCTCCATGTGTGAGTAGTTCATCAACATCAAATAATTCAAGCCCCTGTGCCGTAAAAATCTCTTTTACCGTATGGAAAGACAGGTAGGAAAAATGTTCATGATAGATCGTATCAAACTGGTTATTATCTACCAACTGCACCAGGTGAGGAAATTCCATCGTGATAACGCCGGTATCTGCCAATAGAATTTTCATACCGCCAACAAAGTCTACAATATCCGGTACATGTGCCAGTACATTATTGCCCAATAGCAGATCCGCTTTCACTTCCCAGTGATTGGCGAGACGATCGGCCAGCTCAACTCCAAAGAATTCGACAATTGTTTTGATCCCCTTACCCACCGCCACTTCGGCAGTGTTGGCCGTAGGTTCAATTCCCATGACTGGTATCTCCTTTTCTTTAAAATATTGCAGCAGGTAGCCATCGTTACTAGCAATTTCAATAACCTGCGATTCAGTATTGAAACCAAAACGCTCCACCATCATTTCGGTGTATTTTTTAGCATGTGCTAACCAACTCGTGCTGTACGAAGAGAAATAAGCATAGTTGCTGTCGAAGATGGCAGCTGATTTTTTATATTCATCCACCTGCACCAAAAAACATTGATGACAGGTATATACTTTCAACGGGAAAAAAACTTCCGGCTCATTCAGCTGTTCTTTGGTCAAAAAAGAATTGGATGCCGGCGAATTCACCAGGTCAATAAATACATGCTCGAGTTCCGTCTTGCAAAATCTGCATTCCATATTTTAAATTCCTTTAAATTGTTCATCGAGATAAGCATGCTGCGCATCCCTGGGCGAAATTACGGTAAGCGGTAAGGGCCATTTGATATTGATCAACGGATCGTTATACCTTATCCCGCTTTCTGCCGCGGGTTGATAAAACTCTGAATGATGGTAGATCAGTTCACAATCATCTTCCAAACATTGAAACCCGTGTGCAAATCCTTCGGGAATGTATAACATTTTTTTATTGGCAGCAGATAACTCTACGCCGGTCCATTGTAAAAAAGTTGCAGACCCTTTCCGCAGATCTATAATTACATCATACACAGACCCGGCTGTACAACGGAGCAGCTTGATCTCTTTATACGGGTGCACCTGGAAGTGCATTCCGCGGATAGAAGCCTTTTTATGGGTTACAGAATGGTTCATCTGCACCCATTCTTTGGTATGCCCTATTTTTTGAAATTCGTCTTTGCAATAATAGCGGGCAAACCATCCCCGCTCATCTGACCGTGGTTCTAGGTCGATGGTATAGCTACCAGCCAGTGATGTGGGCGTAAAGATCATATGCCAAAATAGTCTTTGATCTGCTGAATTGTAAAAGTGGCCTGCCCGTTGACCGGTTGTTTATACCAGTTGATGGTCCAGGAGATAGCTTCTGTTGCTGAAAGTTTCGGAATCCAATTTAATTCTTTCCGGGCCCGGCTGATATCCAGTTTCAATAAACCTGCTTCATGCGGCTGGGCTGGATCTGAGGAATCATTCCAGGTTCCCTTCCCCCAGCTTTCTATAGCTGTTTCAACCAGTTCCTTTACCGTTAAATGATCGTTTGGCAGCGGCCCAAAATTATAAGGCCGGGAAAAACTGGCCGGGGCTTTATCGAGGAACAGGCCCAATTGTAAATAGCCGGAGAGTGGTTCAAGCACATGTTGCCAGGGTCTAACTGCCCATGGATTTCTCACATCAACCGGCTGATCGTTTTGCAGGGAACGAATAATATCGGGGATGATCCGGTCGCTGCTCCAATCACCACCACCGATCACATTACCCGCTCTTGCACTGGCAATTGCTTTGCGGTGCTGCTCATATTTATTAATGGGGAAAAATGAATTTCGGAATGAACTGACCACGAACTCTGTACATGCCTTACTGGCGCTATAGGGATCAAAGCCTCCCAACACATCTTCTTCCCGGTATAAAATATCCTGTTCTTTGTTCTCATATACTTTATCCGTCGTTACCACAACAATGCTACATTTTGAATGGAGCTTACTCACTGCTTCTAACAGGTTCGCCGTTCCAACCGCATTCACTTCAAATGTTTCAGCCGGGATCTCATACGAGCGGCGCACCAAAGGTTGTGCAGCGAGATGAAAAACAAAATCGGGTTGAAAAGAAATGATCTCTTTCTCTAATCTTGCTTTATCCCGTATATCGGCTATACTGCTTTCGCCCGTATGCAAAGGTTGTAAGAGGTTAAATAAACTGTTCTCATACTCCGGGGCCAATGCATAGCCTTTTACGCTGGCGCCTGCCAACTGCAGGCAACCCATAAGCCAGGCACCCTTGAAACCAGTATGCCCGGTTATAAAGACCTTTTTACCGTTATAGCCGGAGAGGAATTGTTGTTGCATTACCAAGTTTTCCATTTTGCCTGGTTATTTTGCCACATAGCTTCCAATTCTAATTTATCTCTTAATGCATCCATACATTTCCAGAATCCATTATGCTTGTAGGCGGCCAGTTGATTGGTCAATGATAATTTTTCCATAGGGTCATCCTCCCACATCATATTGTCCATATTACCATCCAGGTAGTTGATGACCCCGGGCTTCAATACAAAAAAACCTCCGTTGATCCATTTGCTTTCATCCTTTGTCTTTTCACGGAATGATACCACATCACCATTAGGTGCAAGGTCCATTCCTCCAAACCGTGCATCCATGCGGACAGCCGTAACGGTTACCATTTTATTATGTGACCGGTGAAAGGCAAGTAATTCTTTCATATTTACATCGCTGACTCCATCCCCATAGGTAAGCATAAAATCTTCATCACCCACATACTTCATCACTTGCTTTAATCTGCCGGCAGTTTTGGTATGCTGACCAGTATCAACCAGTGTTACTTTAAAGGATTCCGTATTGGTGCCATGTATTTCCACTTTATTATTGCCCAGTTCGATGGTCAGGTCGGAATTGTGGAGGAAATAATGCATAAAATATTCCTTGATAACATATCCTTTGTAACCCAGGCAAATAATAAATTCATTAAACCCATACTGACTATACATTTTCATGATATGCCAGAGGATCGGCTTTCCTCCAATTTCCACCATTGGCTTGGGCCTTGCGTCCGTTTCTTCTGATATCCGGGTACCAAGACCACCGGCGAATAATACTACTTTCATGCATAACAGTGTTAGGGCGCAAATTTACTTTAAATAGTCATTCGTGTGTCAAAAATGAAAGGGCCACCGGGATGCCTGCTGCAGCCCGCTTTAAACAGCTGATTGATCTGAAAGGCTTTGAAAATAGGCCATGGATCTTTTCTTCTTTTCATCCAATACATAACTAAGATGAAGGGTATAATATTTTTTCAGATCGTACAGATCAAATGGATTGGCCGCTACTATTTCATCAATATGTGATAGCCCCATCGCATTGGCTTCATTGAAGGTGCGGATAAAATCCTCTGGTAGTTTTTGGGTACTAACCCATACAGCAAATACAAAGGGCAAGGCGGTAATAGAACGCCATTCTGAACCCAGGTCGTAAATGAAAGTAGATATCTTTCGTTGCTCAAAGGCCCGGTCGCCGATTACTAAACCGGCTGTTGTTCCCCTGATCTCCTGCCGGTAATCTTCATTGATGGCTTCTACTATTTCCGGGTTGATACCCCAATACTCCTTCATCAGGTATTTTAATAAGGCTACAGAAGTGCGGCTCTGATAATCGAGGTAGACTTTTTTAATTTCATCCATGGGCACTTCGCTAAAGAGCGCCACAGAAGCGATCTCTCCTTCGGTACCGATACAATAGTCCCCTACAATATGATATTCGGGAAGTTGTTGAAGAACGGCCACGGGCACCAATCCCACATCGATCTCATTATCCAGCAGCATCCGGGCCACTTTTGCCGGGTAATCACCCACCAGTTCTATCTGGTCGCTGATCGGCTTTCTTTCCAATCCATAAAGTAGTGGCTTTGTATTCAGATAGTTAACTATCCCTACCTTAATCTTCCTGCCCCCAACCCCTAAAGGGATGTTTTTGTCGCTCATTACTACAATTTGTGTTTGTTATCTTTGCCACAAATATAATCACAACACAGTTTAAGGAGTTTAAAAGCTGGTTGATAAATCAGCTGGTTGGGACTAATAATTTATCCGCAGGATACTGCGTACAAAACATAAATGCTTCATGGAATTGACTGCGCTCACTGCTATTTCACCTGTTGATGGTCGGTATCGTAAACAAGTACAGCACCTGGATGAATATTTTTCCGAGTATGCATTGATCAAATACCGGGTGCAGGTGGAAATTGAATACCTTCTATTTCTTGAGCAGAAAAAATTCTTCAAGCTCCCCGGCAAAACAATAAAGCACCTTCAAAAACTGGCAGAAGATTTCGGACCGGAAGATGCACAGGAAATAAAACAAATTGAATTCACTACGAACCATGATGTAAAAGCAGTAGAGTATTTCCTGAAGAATGAGCTGGAAAAAAGCGGTGGCAATGATGCCCGTGAATGGGTTCATTTTGGATTAACATCACAGGATATCAATAATACAGCGATCCCCCTTTCCTGGAAACATGCGATTGAATATGAATACCTGCCCGGTTTACTGAATCTCAATGCCCAGCTAAGGCTGCTGGCAACTGAATGGAAAGATATTCCGATGCTGGCCCATACACATGGACAACCTGCCAGCCCAACCAAACTCGGAAAAGAGATCATGGTATTTGTTGAAAGAATACAAAACCAGATCGAACAGTTTATTGGTATTCCTTTTACGGGAAAGTTTGGAGGCGCTACCGGTAATTTCAACGCCCATCATATTGCGTTTCCAAAAATCGACTGGATCAAACTGGCGAATGAATTTGTAACAAAACTGGGATTGAACAGGCAGCAGTTCACCACCCAGATCGAACACTATGATAACCTGGCCGCCCATTTTGATTGTATAAAAAGGGTGAATAATATCCTGGCTGATTTTTGCCGGGATATCTGGAGTTATGTGTCGATGGAATACTTCAAACAAAAAACAAAGAAAGGTGAAGTGGGATCTTCCGCCATGCCACATAAAGTAAACCCGATTGATTTTGAGAATGCAGAAGGTAACCTTGGAATGGCCAATGCCCTTTTTGAATACCTGTCATCCAAACTGCCGATATCGAGATTGCAAAGAGACCTGACCGACTCCACCGTGCTGAGAAATATCGGTGTTCCAATTGCCCACACTCTTATTGCGTTACGTTCCATCGAAAAAGGACTTAGCAAACTGATCGTCAATGACGAAAAGCTGTATGCGGACCTGGAAGATAACTGGGCTGTAGTAGCGGAGGCCATTCAAACGGTGCTGCGAAGAGAAAACTATCCCAATCCTTATGAAGCGCTAAAAGATTTGACAAGGGGAACAGGGAAGATCGATAAGAAAGCAATTCAGCAGTTTATTGATGGTCTGAAAATAAAAGAGGAAATAAAAAAAGAGTTGAAGAAAATTACGCCGCATAATTATACAGGCCTCTCCTCTTTTAAATAAGTCTTATTATCTATTAGCCCGATATATAAATTTCTGTTTTTTCTTTTATGCTTTTCGTACATCGGGTTGGCACAGGTCAACCTGAATACCGGTTTAGTGGCCTGGTATCCTTTTAACGGTAATGCCAATGATGCGGCTGACTACAATTCCCTTTCTGAAATATCATCAAAAAGAATTTCGCACAGCGGATAAAGAGAGAAAGAGTTAATCGAAACTTTTTCACTTCCTCGTTTCTACGATTGGACAAGCAACTTTTATATTCTCCTTTTCTCTTTCATTTCTGGGCGGGGCCTCTATTGCCCAACAAAAAATTTGAATTTCGAAATTGACATAAGACTGAACCTTACCTCTTCAATATCTGAAACATCATCAAAAATAATTTCGCACAGAGGATAAATAGAGAAAGAGTCAATTGAAACTTTTTTACTTCTTCTTTTCTAATATTGGACAAGCCACTTTTATATTCTCCTTTCCTCTTTCTTCTCCGGGCGAGTCCTATATTCTCTACAAAAAATTAAAATTTTCAAATTGAGATAAGAATAGTCCTTACCTCCTCAACATAAACACCAGCAACTCCTTCTCCTCATCCATCTTTGTCGTATGCAGTTTAAATCCCGCTTTCAGCAAAACTTTCTGCGAAGCTATATTCGGGGTCTCTGTGATAGCATAAATTTCGGCCAGAGGGGTGCGGTTATAAAAATAGTTAACCCCTTCCCGGGTTACTTCCGTTGCATAACCTTTGCCCCAATACTCCGGCAAAAAAGAATACCCCAGTTGTGTTTTTTCTTCATCAGCGGGAATTGGAATGATCACAAAGCAACCAACAAATAAACGGGTATCTTTTTCTTCCACGGCCCAATAACCTTTATACTCTCTTGGCGAAGCTGACAGTATCTTCTCGTTCAGAAATGTATCACTTTCTTCCCGGGTCCTTGGTGGGCGTATATACTGCATAACGGTGGGATTACTCTGCAAGGCAAAGAAATTATCCCTGTCAGCGGCCGTAAAATGCCGCACTAATAATCTTTTTGTAGTAAAAATCACCATACTGACCTATTAATATAAATAAAGTTCCATGAACAATTTACCAACAATTGCAGCTTCCCGTGTCCGGCAACAGTTTTATTTTTTATATTTAAATACCATTAAACCTTAACCGCTATGCCTGGAAAAAAATCTTCGCATTCGTTCAACGAGAAAAGAAGAAAGCTGCTGAGAATTATAGGCTTGGGAACTGCGGTGGCCGCAGGACAATCTGTTGCCGGGCAAATACGACCTGAACGAAATCCGCAACGTATCCCGGAAAAAACAACCGATAGGCCAAAACCGGAAATTACCAATCAGCCTCCTCCTACCCTCAGGTATATTACCGTTAAACTACTCCGTCCATACGATCTGCTCTCACTCGATCTGCGTTATTATAATTGTACCATAACAGGTGGCAAGGTGGTTAAGCGCAGCGATCCGGCTTATCTCGTTGTGATCTTTCAACCACAGACCATCAGTGAACAGGCATGGAACGAAACGAATGGTGGATTGGAAACTCCTACGGTACCAGGCAAAATGCTGATCAGCGGAGAAAGCAGGCTGGCATTTAAGATTCCGGCGAATGTCAACAACATACCACTGGATGTAAAACAATTGCTGGATTGGGAAAAATATGAACTGCTGGTGAACGACCGGGCCAAACAACCTACGGGGACCAACATGATAATCCCCCAAAATAATGGCCGGATCAAAATCATTGGTGATAAAATAAAAGCAAGGACTACCACTAAGACCCGCACCGCAAAAAACACAAAAGTAGTGCGGGGGATGTCAAAGGATGAAAAACGTGCTGCCAATATACTCCTGGTCGGCGAAACAATGAACAGCCGTGCCGATGCAATCGTCAATATCCGGGAAAACCTGGCGCAGCTGGCACAGGACCCGGTTGGCCCTCCCCGTGAGCTGGAAACATCACTTGAAGTTCCACTCCGTTTGTACCTCTCCCCTACCAAACTCGCCGGCTGGAGCCATCTTACCAAACTGGACCCCGACAACGGGATCCTGAAACAAACAAATCAATTATTTGAATTATGGCATACCCGGATGGGCACCAAAACAATACAGGGTATTGATGAAAGTGATCTCACCATTGAACAACGGATTGTACGGGCTTTATGGGCGGATGACGCTAAAGTAAATTATAAGGATGTTGTCATTGAAAAACCGATGGACAATATGCTCGGCCTTACGTCATTGACCAATAAAGACCGTCACCAGATCGTACACGAATCTTCCAATTTTACCATACCAGGATTTGTACCGCCCCCCATTAAAGCGTACAAACTTTTCTTAAGCACACTCGGCGCCTGGCTCGACAGCGAATTGGTTGTCGAAAGAAAAAAATTAAATGACGCCGGTGTATTATATGGCGAAAGCAATTCACTGAACCTCCTGAAATGGCGGCATATTGAAACCATGGCACGGGAACACTATGTGGAAATTGTGCGGGCGGGAAATATTATGCCGTTTGGACATGAAGCTGTGCTGATAAAAATAACAGAACGTAAACCACATGCACCCACCGGAACTGCAGCCAATTTCCAACGAAAGATCGTTGTGATCACACAGCCGGTTAAAGAATATAATTACCGGGCAGGTAATGGCGAGTTCATGAATTTCTGCTTCAGCCGAATTGAGATGATCACGACCGTATCGCCCTTGCTGGACGTGACGAAGAAAAAACTATCACAGCAAGCTTTGCCAGGCGCACCGCCTCCAACGCCGGGTGAAGAGCCCACGGTCGCTGGTGATGAACAGTTCGTCATCATGTCGGATCAGAAAGAAGTACTGTTTAAAGTAAAAGCAGAAGATCTCGATGGCAATCTTGTTGACTTTACCCTTCCGCTTGCTTTTGTAAGCACTGATGTGCTGGGAAGCAATAGCTATGTAGACTCGCTGATCGCTGCCTATAATGGGGGGTCAAGGATGGCGAACCGCTCCGATTTTCAGGGACAAAAATTCACATTGGCACCGCAGGCTACCAATGGTGCTGATACATCCTTCACCGCAAAGAGTGTCCTGTTCAAAACAAAAGCATACCGTACGGCTGACGAACCACAGGGATTTATGCCGATACTGGGTGAGGCGGATATCATTGAGCCGTCTTTCCAGAAACTGGCAGGCTCCAATGAATCTGTTCCCGTTACACTGGAAGATGATAATAATAAAGGAAATGTTTTTGCCAAATTCGTTGTTTCCAAAGCCATCAATTTTAGCGGGAATACGGATAAGACCGGTGGAATGGCAGCACCTAATTTCAACCTGACCGGTATATCCAAAGCAGCCGGTTCATTCGGTGGAGATCTGAACAAGTTTAAGAACGGCAATGCCGATGCAGAAGATTTCTTCACCGTATCGAATAATTTGCCGGAACCGATGCTCTTCGGTGTATTTAAACTGAGTAAGATCCTTGATCTGGTTGCAGGTGATAATAACTCCTATTCACTCGCAAAACCATTGGCGGAACGTGCGGCCAGCAAGATACCCAACCTGGTGACAGAAGAAACCAATGATGCCATTATCACTTCTTATGTGATCAAGCCAAGGCTAAAATCAGTAGATTTTGTCTTTGCCAAATTCAATCCTAAATCACCGGATAACGGATTCTCGATCGTCACCCAGGTCAAAGCATACAAGAATAATCCGAGCGCCCCTGAATTCAGCACGGAAGCCTGGCTGAGAAATTTCAGTGTAGGCGTTGTCAAGATCAGCGGCAGCGAATACCTGGTCAATATCAATTTCAAGGAAATAAAATTTATTACACAGGCCGGTAAGAAAGCGGATGTAAGTGTGGACATGGAAGACCAGTGCCTGACCTTTGGTGGTCCACTGCGTTTTGTAAATGAAGTGATCAAACTGATCGATCCGAAAGGATTTTCTGATCCTCCATATGTAGATGTTTCGCTCACGGGGATCAAAGCTGGTTATACCCTGGCCTTACCGAATCTCCAGATGGGAGCTTTTACACTAAGCAATATTTCATTAGGCGCAGAGGTGAATCTTCCGTTCACAGGAGGCCCGTTGACATTTGGTTTCCGGTTCTGTGAACGCCAGCAACCTTTCACCCTCACGATCTCCTGCCTGGGTGGTGGTGGCTTCTTTGGATTGGAACTGGACCTCCACGGTCTCCGTATGATTGAGGCTGCCCTTGAATTTGGTGCAGCTGTTTCCATCAACCTCGGTGTTGCGAGTGGCTCAGTCAGTGTGATGGCGGGTATCTATTTCAAAATGGAATTGGTCGATGGCGAGAACAATACACAGCTCACCGGTTATGTCCGGATCAACGGTTCGGTAAGTGTATTGGGATTGATCACCGCAAGTCTGGAATTATACTTAGCACTTACCTGGCTGATCGATAAAAAGAAAGCATACGGTGAAGCTACACTGAAAATAAAAGTGGAAGTCTTATTCTTTAGTGCAACCGTTACCGTTAAGGCTAAGAAAACATTTAAGGGCAGTGGCGACGATCCGAATTTCAGGATGTGCCTGACCGAAGGAGACTGGGAGGAGTATTGTGGGGCGTTTGCAGCCTAACAGTTCGTAGTTCAGGGTTTCAAGTTCGAAGTTGTTGCGTATTATTAAAAAACTCCTTTACTAATTAAATGCAAAATTATAAAACACAGAACTACAAACTAAGAACTAGGAACTTCGAACTAAGAACTATGAACTTCGAACTCCGAACTATGAACTCCGAACTATGAACTCCGAACTATGAACTAAGAACTAAGAACTATGAACTAAGAACTTCGAACTAAGAACTATAATTATGAAACAAAAAATAATTGTCACCGCACTCCCCAACGGTATTAACACAAGAGGCGGCAACTGGAAAATATCTGCAGCGATCGGTTTGCAGGTAGAAGATGTAGATGATATTTTACAGAATGTACCCGATATGCTCAATTGGGCCCAGCTGATCAAGGGGGCAAAGTTCATCGTACAGTTGAATGGCAACAGCGTTGAAGCAAAAGTTACCAGTAAACCCGTGGATACTGAGTTATGGAAAAATCTGTTCACTCCTACTGTAAAAGTAAAATCATTCAAACAGGAAGATCTTTCCAATATCCCGATCGCTTCTTATCCTATCAAACACGTGCTGGCTTTTATCAAATTTGTTACGGAAGCAACCGGTAAAAATCACGGCAATGACCTTCCCCCGGGAACGTATTTCACCGAAAACCCGATTATGCAGATGATCTCGGATTATACGGTGGGCGATTTTAAAAAGAAACAGCGACTTTCATCCAAACTGGATGATTTTATCAATCCCAAACGAACAGGTCGCCTCGTCAAAGATTTGCTTAATAAAATGAAAGCCATTCCCTTTGATGTAAAGGCAGATCCGGAAAGAGATTTTGCACAAGTGAAGAATTTTCATGGTCTGTATGATAAAAGACAGGTGAACACGTATACCGCCATTCCACCGCCCAATTTTGAATTTCACCAGGTATTGGCCGCACTTTCTACCTACCCGCAATTGCTGCGAAGACTGGGACTTATTATCGATCTTGAATTCCCGGCACCAGCGGCACTAATGAAACTGATCACCACTCCTTCTGTCAGGGTGATCCCTACCAACATTAATTTTCAAACGACTACCCAATATGCCTGTGCCGCTACAGCGTATCTAAAAACAACCAGCGGATTTTATGCGAAGGCATTAGAAGGAAGTTCAATTGACAAGGGTCATTTAAAGATCAATGGCGACGGCTTCACCGTATTCCAGGTAGATACCGATGGAGCTGCTTTAAAAATGTGCCAGCAGATGGACGGCCTCTTATTAAAAAAAGCCAAGCATATTTTTTATGCCGTTGAAGGCGGGATGCCGGATGCTTCCTATATTCCTGCTTACAACAATGAAGCGACCCGCAAAGAAGGTCTGCCTTCCAATCGTACCGCGGGTATTGCTGTGGCCAAGGATGGAAGAGCCGCCGCTATCAATGCCAGCTTCAAACGAATGAACGATTGGAAAACAAAACTAATGACAGGTGCGGGCGCACCACAGGGAGCAAGCGGCAACAATGCGACCTGGATATTGACTACCGACCTTTTATTTGCCGATGATGTAAACCTGGGCTATCGCATGGACATCATGCCGGAAGGAAGTAAATGGTTCAGCCTGCATAAGCGCAATAATAAATTTTCTTATATCAAAAGTGGAAATGCAATTGATATTCCCGGGATAGAAATGGATGAAGGTTTTATACAAACCGCAGCCTCTGAAGAACAAACCGATACAGGAACCCAGTTAAAGATCGGCGAAGCCATCGCCCGCTGGGAAGGATGGAGTTTGAGTGTACCCCGTCCCGGTAGTTCGCTCAACGATCCCATGATCGACAGTGATAATGATGTATACGATAAATCCATTGCGGGTAATGCCGAAAAAGAAGCAGCCAAATACAGGGCGCCTGGCACTGCGGATTTCAAACTCAATGTGCACCCCATGATCGAGAAAGGAAGCCTGCCCATGCTTCGCTTCGGAAAAAAATATTCGATAAAGATCAGAACAGTGGATATGGCCGGCAACAGTGTGGACCTGGAAACCAAACCGGAAGATGCAGCAGCAGCGGTTGTTTCCAATATCCGTTATATGCGTTATGAACCAGTGGAAGTACCTGCCCTTGTACTCGGTACGCCAATAAAAGATGGTGAATCGGCTGAAGTAATTGTGATCCGGAGTAATGAAGGTTCAACGGTAGCACAATACGAAAGCAATAATATTGACAGCAAGCATACATCTGCCTTTAATGAACTGGCGATCCGCCATGTAAAACCGCCCCGATCTTCAGTAGAAGTAGCAACGCAACATTCCATACTGGATAAGGGAATGGGTATTCCCAATAGCATCGCCGCTAAAAGTATCTATAATGATATCGTTCCCAATAAAGATCCTTTTATTACGGAAGCAAGTGCCACCCATATAATGAAAGTAACGGATGGCACACAAAAGGTCATCAATATTGAATACCTCACCGACCCGATGGCAGCCGGTGTTACTTTTTATTTATCGGCCAATGATCCTAATCCAAAACCTGCAGATCCGGAACTGCTGACCAGGCGGGTTAGTTTTTATACAGACCCGGAAATAACCAGTGATGCACAGGCGGATGGTTTGGTGATCAATTATGAAAGTTGGATGAATAAAGGTCTTAGTTTCAGGATCGTATTACGGGAAATAAACGCTGGTGAAATACCCGGGATAAAATGGGATGCCGTAGAAAGAATGCTGGTCGTTAGTTTACCCAAGGGTATTACTTTCAAAATGAATTATGCCACATTCTGGCGCCCTTCGGATATTGTAAAATATTCCGGCACGCTGGATATGATGGGGTTGAACAACCTGACTAGTACCGTCGGCCAGCGTATTGCCCGTGGTCAGCACTGGATGTTCTCTCCTTTCCGCGAGATCAGTTTTGTACATGCGGTGCAACAACCTATCAGCAAAGTGAAGACACAGGTTTACCCCGATATACCTAAAATAATGATTGACCGGGATTATGGTGATACATTCGCCGAGGTCAATATCAAGCTGATGGCACATGGCCCTTCTACCGGTAAGCTGGATATAGAAGCAGAATGGACAGAATGGATCGATGATGTAACCCATACAGAACCAGTACCCAACCTGCTGAATGATGATGTAAAACGTATCCCTACCAAAGCCAGTGTGTATCATTTTACCACGCTTTACCTTGTATTTGAGTATGCGTTTGGTGAAGTGGTAAAAGGAAATCCTTTCAAAGCACTGCAGCATAAGTTCAATGATACCAAACACCGCAGGATCACGTATAAGTCAATTGCGACTACCCGTTACCGGGAGTATTTCTTCCAGCTTGTCGCCGATAAAGGAGCTGCATTTGCCCTAACCCGGCAAATGGTGTACCCGGAAGTGATGTATATCCCCAGCAGTGCAAGACCGGTGGCCCCGCAGGTGGAATATCTGATCCCGACTTTTGAGTGGGAACGGAATACCAATGGAGCAACCATCATCACCGCCCGGATTTCCGGCTTGCGGGTCTATCTGAAAAGACCCTGGTACAACAGTGGAGAAGGTGAGCAGTTGGGTGTGATCGTCTACCTGAATATTTCTGATTATTTCAATTCCGGTAATGTACCGGTAACGACCTGGGGAACTGATCCTACTAAAATGTCCGCCGTATTGCAGGGTGGTATCCGGCCTGATGTATCAAAATTCCTGAAAGTGAAGGAAGAGAATATTGCGATGGTGGTGGCCGCGGTAGAGCAGGCAGAGAAAAAAGTATCGGTGGTGGCTTATGATGTGAAATATGATAAGGAACGGCAGCTGTACTATGCCGATATCTTAATGGATATCAAAGCGGCCTACTATCCTTTTGTGCGGCTCTGCCTGGCACGTTATCAGAAAAATTCAGTAAAGAAAGGGAATAACGATTGTTGCTTGTCGGCGATCGTACAAACGGATTATATACAGATCCCTCCGCCACGACTGAGCTCCGTTAAATTTGGCGGTCCGAAGAATGTATTCACGTTAGCGATCAGTGGAACGGTCCCAAACATACCGGGTGCTCCTTACTATCGTCCCAAGATCCATTTCCTGATTGAAGAGATCGATTATCCTGCTTCAGAGGACACACATATCACGATCGGTAATAAAGTGATCAATGAACATATTGAGTATATCCAGAATAATGATATCGTTAACAACGCTTTCTTGTTCTCCCGCCAGTTTACCTTACCGATGGAATATTCCACTAAACCCTATCGCATCAAAGTGCTGGAGTATGAAATGATCACGTATGATCCGATGAAACCTAATCCCAATCCGGGTGGTGGCAATTTCGGCGGGCCTGCGATGAAAGATCGATTGGTGTTTGCGGATGTGTATGAGGTAAATGGCTAGTGGGGTTTGGCTAGTGGGGTTTGGCGAGTGGCTAGTGGGGTTTGGAGTTCGGAGTCCGGAGTTCACAGTTCGTTGTTCGTTGTTCGGAGTTTGTCTATTAGGGGCTTTATTTCTTTAATGAAACGAGCTGCTTATTGAAACGCATTTCTATCATTTGTAGACCAGAGTATATTCCTTCTGTATTCTTTGCGTATTCTTTCCTTAGCGTCTTTGCGTGAAATGTATTTGTATGCTGGCTAGTGGGAGTTTGGCGAGTGGCTAGTGGGGGCGTGATGAATTACAGAGTGTAGCTATTTATTTTTTTGCGTAGCAAAAATAATCCGAGTCCATCTGTGTTAATCTCCCGCCTCCGGGCTGGACAAGTTGTAGCTAACCTGTATTCATCCCCTTCTTCGCAGCAGAAAATATCCGTGCCCATCCGTACAGTCCGTGTCATCCGTGTGCCCGGTATTTATTTGTGGATCTCCGATGTAAAATGAAACTCAATATCCGGATTATTTGTTCGCTCGGTATTTAAAAACCACTCACTCTGCGCCAGGAACACCATATGACCGTCTTTATCTTCCGCGATATTCGCCTGCTTGAAACGGGAGAACTCAAGTAATTTTTTCGGATCGGTACTCGTCAGCCAACAGGCTTTATAAAATGGAAGGCTGTTGAATACCACAGAAGCACCGTACTCGTGTAACAAACGATACTGGATGACTTCAAATTGCAGCTCACCCACACAACCGATAATCTTTTTATTACCACCAAACTGGGTAAACAATTGCGCCACCCCTTCATCGGTTAGCTGCAGCAGGCCTTTCTCCAGTTGTTTAGCTTTCATCGGATCTTTGTTTTCTACCTCTTTAAAGATTTCCGGTGAAAAAGCAGGTATACCCGTAAAGAAAAAATCCTCCCCTTCGGTCAATGTATCACCGATCTTAAAATTACCGGTATCAAACAAACCCACCACATCACCGGCATAGGCATCTTCGATCACACTTTTATCACGGGCCATAAAGGAATAGGGGTTGCTGAAGCGAACATCCTTATCCAGGCGCACATGATGAAAATATTTGTTTCGCTCAAACTTACCGGAGCAGACCCGGAAGAATGCGATCCTGTCACGGTGCTTGGGGTCCAGATTGGCATGGATTTTAAAGACAAAGCCGCTCATCTTATCTTCTTCCACATTTACAGGGCGGACGGTTGTCTCCCGGCTGCGGGGTGTGGGAGCGATGCGGATAAACGTATCCAGCATTTCCTTTACACCAAAATTATTAATGGCCGAGCCAAAAAATACCGGTGCCACTTTGCCATCGAGGTAGTCCTGGATCAGCAGTTCGCCATGTACCCCATCTACGAGTTCCACATCTTCGCGGAGCTGGGCGGCATCCTTCTCTCCCAGTTTCTCATCTACCACGGTATCGGCCAGATCACTCACGGCAACTACGTTTTCATCGGCGGCCTTGGTACCGGCGGTAAAAAGCAGTAGGTTTTTATCGTGCAGGTTATATACCCCTTTAAATTCCTTACCGCTGTTGATCGGCCAGGTCATGGGATGCAGGGCGATGCCCAGTTCTTTTTCTATTTCTTCCAGCAGGTCGAAGCGGTTTTTACCATCCCGGTCCATTTTATTAATGAATACGATCACAGGTGTATCCCGCATGCGGCAGACCTCCATCAGGCGGCGGGTTTGTGCTTCCACCCCATTTACGCTGTCGATCACGAGGATCACACTATCCACGGCCGTGAGGGTACGGTAGGTATCTTCCGCAAAGTCCTTGTGACCGGGTGTATCCAGCAGGTTGATCAATACATTATTGTATTCAAAACTCATAACCGAAGTAGCCACCGATATACCCCGTTGCCGTTCTATCTCCATAAAGTCGGAGGTCGCATGCTTCTTTATCTTATTGCTCTTAACCGCACCCGCCACCTGTATAGCCCCGCCAAAAAGCAGAAATTTTTCCGTCAGTGTCGTTTTCCCCGCATCCGGGTGACTGATAATGGCAAATGTCTTCCGCCTTTCTATTTCGTTGTGATACTTCATGCCCCGTTCCCCTAAAGGGGTATTAGATGGTTTATAATTTTAAATGCTAAAGGCGGCAAAGGTAAGGAACGTACTGTCACCCTGAGCCTGTCGAAGGGTGATGATATGGAAAATTATTAGCCCAGCTGAAGTGCTACTATCATCGTCTGTTGCGTCGCACTCTTGTACTGTAGTAACACGGATGAGCAATTGCGAAGTTTTCGCTTGACTTCGATGCTTTTCCCAATCAATGTTACTACTGAGGAGAAAAACAATAGAATATAAGTGAAAAAATTAATTTTTTGAAATCATATGCCCTATTCCTATAATAATCAATCCGAAAAAAAGAGCAGGTCCAAACATACCTGTCCATAATCCGCCATCATGTGTAGCTTGGTATCCTCTTAGCCAACCCCTTCATTTTTTATTCAATAGTTCAACATAATTTTGCGGCAGCAGTTCTTCTAT
>Ga0163149_10001540_pt1 | contig 29489 bp, 26 predicted proteins | sample OliLakLV19MP5G1_FD_148604 | JGI IMG/M metagenome (GOLD analysis project Ga0163149, IMG submission 148604) | Freshwater microbial mat bacterial communities from Lake Vanda, McMurdo Dry Valleys, Antarctica - Oligotrophic Lake LV.19.MP5.G1 | ecosystem: Environmental > Aquatic > Freshwater > Lake >... | reverse complement strand
CTCATCAGTGGTGAGTCAGTTGCAGGCATCCTCCACCAACTCAACAAGACTCCAGTCGATTGGTGTTCCAAGTTGCAGTCGACTGTTGAGACGGCAACATTTGGTTCGGAGCGCGTCGCCGCCAGAACATGCACTGAGCAAGTCATTGATTTGCGCCTTGCACTTCGACACCTCGGAGCACCCATTGATGGGCCAACAATGGCACTTGGTGACAACGAGTCGGTGATCAACTCAGCAGCCATCCCCCATTCCAAGATGCACAAACGTTGGGTCGCCTTGTCCTGCCATCGAGTGCGACATGCCGTTGCAGCATCCACAATCAATGTTCATCACATCGCTGGCAAGAAAAATCCGGCGGACATTTTGAGCAAACATTGGGATTTGCCCTCTGTTTGGAATGCGATGAAGCCGCTGTTGTTTTGGAATTGGAAGTTGATGGCTCCAAGCGCAGAGGAGGCAAAGGAAGGAGGTGACATCAAGCAGAAGGATGTTGCCGAATTGGTGTCGAAGCTCGATGCCAAGTGCAATGTGAATGCCACAGCACAAGGCAAGGGTCTAAAGAACAATCACGTCCTAATCGAGGGGAGTGACAATGGCATGATTTCACCCGTGATTCAAACCACGAATGGAAGTCGTGTCCCGAGTTCTAGACCAAGAACTGATGTGCGCCCTAGAGAAAAAGACACAATGTCAAATGCGGAACACAAAGTGGAACGGAAACGATGAGTTCCCACGCCACGTTCTGTTGCGATGGCGTGCAATCCTGCGGGCATGTGGTGACAAAAGCATCTCACCATGACGAAGCATGCGCACCGTGCAAGCAATCTTGCCAAAGAAGATGTCGATCCTTTGGAAGCATTCGATCAAACATGGAGCTGTTCGTGTGGAAACTTAATGCTTGTGACTTTCAAACTTGCATGTGACAGCAGCAGTTCTTTTGGTGAAACATTAGAGTTGGAAAGTTTCTTTTTGAGGTGATCTTTGCTTGATTCGCCCCTTGTTGTTTGGCGATTTTGCGGTGAAGAAATGTCGTTTGTCAAACAATCGCGGCAAATTGGGTGATTTTGGGATTTTTTTGGAAGGCTTCAAGTCTTCGTTTGCCTCCAGCTCTTTGGCTGAGGTGGTGCCTCACTCCAAATTTGGCTTTTGGGTCTTCTCTTTGGTTGGTTGGATCCACTCATGCCCTGAAATCATGTTGTTGCCACCAAGGATCCTTGGACAACAATTGCGGCAAAGTGGGCAATTTTGGGATTTTTCGGGAAGGCTTCAAGTCTTGGTTCTCCTCCAGTTCTCTGGTGGAGGTGGTGCCCCACTCAAAATTTGGCTTTTTGATCTTCTCTTCGGTTGGCTGGATCCACCCATGCGCTGAAATCACGTTGTTGCCATTGTGGCTCGTTGCGCAACAACTGCGGCAAGTTGGGTGATTTTGTGATTTTTCGGGAAGGCTTGAACTCTTCGTTTGCCTCCAGCTCTGTGGTGGAGGTGGTGCGCCGCTCCAAATTTGACTTTTTGGTCTTCTCTTGGGTTGGCTGGATCCATTCATGCACTGAAATCATGTTGTTGCCCTTGTGGATCGTTGCGCAACAACAGCCGCAAATTGGGTTGTTTTGTTAACCTCCAGCGCTGTGGCGGAGGTGTTGCTCCACTCCAAATTTGGCTCTTTCAGTCTCACCAATTTGGAAACATGTTGAAACAATCAAAAATGTCTCAAGAAACACGTTTCAATTGCTGTTGACATGCTCAAGAACAATTGCTTGTTTTTCCAAGATGAAATCTTTTGACTGACAACTTGAGAGTCTGATCAAACCAGTTGGCATCTTGTTGCCATAGGAACACATCACAGTTCCACATGGCACTGGAAAGCATCACCTTGGAGTCTGTCAATGTTGGCATGTCACAATCAATGTTTTTTTTCTCATCCTGATCCAAAAGTTTCTTTGTGCCATTGTTTTCAAGTTTGTCATCAAATGCAAAGACATGATCAGAATGGAAGAAGAACAAGACAATTGGAATGACAGAAGAACAAGAACATGGAATGAGTGTTGTTGCAAAGCTCATCTGTTCTTCCAAGCATCAGAAATTCATGCACACTTTTGTTTTTGACATCATTCTCCAACAACATCAAACTAGCTAGCTACTAGCTAGCTAGCATCCACAAGAAGCTGCCAGCACACCAGCATGCATCCATGGGATCCATTGTGGCACTGGTGTGACGTTCATTTAATTCTCAAATCTCCCGCATTGCATCAATCTTCTTTTTCATTCTTTTGCGAAAAGGGTTTAAGCCGCGAACGCTTGGTTGTGTAGTGGTGATATCCTTATTCCAACCTTGCGCGCGACTGCGTTGCTATTGTGTACGACGTGCTTTATTTGCGCGTGCTCTTACAGCTACTAGTCTACTTGTACGGTCCCATGACATTGATGCGCCGTAAAAAGCAGTTGAACGAAGGGTGTGTCACAGTTCGGTTTCGTTTCTCCCAATTTATTTAACATCACATTCGCCAAAATTGGCAGTTGACTAAACATGGGGAACCACATTCGCTCTGCGACATTTACAATTGCCCTTCTATGCAGTCATCAATGTCATGGACGAATCATAGTGAGCTTTGATTGGATGCAAAGAAAAATGAGTCATCATGTACCGTTTAGGAAAGTACCAGCGATTTATTTAACGAAGAAATAACTGCTTGTGAAAGTCTTATTGGTTATCATGGATCTTTAGCAAGTCATAAAGTGACGCATTGATTTGCACCCTCAGAAAAGAAGTAAGACCCAATCGAAATTATGAATATAAATAGTGTACGAGCTACAAGTCAGCTAGCTAGCTGGCTAGCTAACCATATCCACAGCCACTATTGTATCTTCAAATAATGCCAGTGAGAATATTCTTACTAGCTAGTAGTAGCTAATAGGACTACTCAGCTCTGCTGCCGGTAATAGTACCATTTAGTAGGCGAACAAATAACAGTTGGAAGCAAGTCAGCCAACTACAATACATGTGCAGTACCTGCTACCAAACGACCGCCATTTGTGCCATATAGCTAGTAGCTAGCTAGCTGCTACTGCTTTTGAAGCTTTCCAGGTACTATAGTCCTACCAGCTTGGGAATATAAGCAGCGAAAGGAAGAGTGACTCTAGCTACAGAGCTAGCTAAAGTTGTAGATTTGAGGACGAGAGATGACGATTGCTACGGAAGAGGAATCGGCCTCATCTCTCTTCTCGGAAAACGAGATTCCCTTTGATGAACGTCCCCATAGGAACCCCGATCCTGATGGTGCCAAGTATGAAGAAGGGCAGCAAGATGTACAAGAACAAGCGCCAGTACTAGTAGAACAACCAGTGCGTGATTTGCACGAGAAGAGTCTAGACGAGTTATTGCATCCAACAGCTCGGCGGTGGCGGAATGGCAAGAAAAGCACGAGGTCCAAGCAACGGAAGGACGACAACAGCTACATAAGCAGCAAGACGAAGGAACACCAAAAGAAGAGCAAACCAAAGAAGGCTGCCACCGTAACAGAGGCTGCTCCTTCCAGTAGTATATTGCGACGAAAAGAAGAAAACTTGCCACTGACTTCTCCTCCTCCTCCTCCTCCTCCTCCTTTGGCTCCTGCTGGCATGAATGACACCCCGAACCGTGTGGATGATGCCCTGCAAATAGTAAGGGTACCGGTTGACAAAACAACTGCTGACAATCAGCGGAAAAATCAACCCCAAACCCCAAACACGCAACAGCCACAACCAAAACAACTACAAGTACAAGTGCAGCAACAAAAAGAACGACAAACACGCCTCAAAGTGGTACAAGCTCGAGGAGAATTGGCTCGTATGATTCGTTCCTTTGGCCATTCCAATACTCATAGATACCCCGATGCCTTGTTGGATGGAGAAGAAGGAAGTTTGGCACTCACTCCTGATGCCCTAGTCTTTCAAAGTTGTACCGAACCTTCCAATCACTTGTGTTTGCCATGGGAGTTTGTCAAGGATGTGGTCGATCGATCCAACCAGAGTGGTGCCGATACCGATTATTATCAAGAATTGAGACTGTCTCTGCAAGATTCAGAACAACCACCCCTCATTCTCATGGTGCCACGAGGAGGAGACGAACAACGAACAAGAAGAAGCAGTAGCAGTATTAGTAGCAGCAACAGTAGCAGCAATGGAAATAGCCCGGTCTATGACGAAATCACAAAACACATTCTGCAAAAGCATCAACAGCGGCAGGCACCAAAGGAGGTGGAAAAGGAAGTGCAAGTAGACAACGATAACGACAACGACGAGCAGGACGAGGAGCGTGTTCCATTAGCTACACATTATGATACCGGTACCCAGCAACCGCCATCGCCATCGCCTTCGTCATCACCAACTGCAGAAGCAAAGCCAAGTAGTATACTCTTGGCAGGGCTTTATCTTCAAATCAGCAAGCTCAAAACTCGAATGAAGGCCATGGAAAAGGATAATTTACAAATGGAACTACTCAAAACCAGACTGCAAGTCACGGAAAGCGAAAAGACACAGCTAGAACAACTGCAATTGAGAATGGAAGCGTTGGAAGCGGAGAATTCCCAATTGAGAGAAAGTATGGCCACGGTGGCCACGGTCGGTGAAATGACGGAAATGAGGGAATCCGTCAATAACTGGTTAGGCTTACCCCCCATGACCAAGGCCAATGAATTGACGCAATTAATGACCACGACGGTCAGTGATTGGCGGCAAGCCATTGCAACCGCGGGGGAAAACATGGCAACTGCTACCGGAAACGGTTTGAAAGCCACTGGTAATGGCTTGAAGCAACCCTTGGCCACGATTGCAGCGGCAGGTGAAGGCGTGGTAGCAGTCGGCGCGGGCTTGAAGCTTCCCTTGGCGACGATCAAGAGTTGGGATCGAGCCTTGATGGAGGAGCAACAAGAAATGGACCGGAAACTGGAACAGCTACGATCCGGGAATCATCACGAGGATGTCACGGATTATTCCAGACGCCGAAAGAGTCGAATATCGTTTGAGGGCGATTCGAGTGTAGAGGATTATTCCAGACGAAAAAGTCGAATATCCTACATGGGCGAATCGAGTGGAGAGGATGATACGGCCTTAAAAGCTGCATGCTGTGAGCTGGGTTTGGTGGGTGACTGCGAGGGTGACTGCGGAACTGATGCGGAGGGAACCGATGCAGGGGGAACCGTAGCGGGAATGGATGTGAGCGCTGCACATTTACGAATGTCCACCAAAAAGATGATCGAACACTCCCTTCCGCCAGACTCTTTCAGTTTTTTGATTGCTTCCAGACGAGGAATGTGCAGGGCACCCTTCATGTTGGCGATAACGGTCGTAATTGTACAACTAGGCATCTACATGCTCATGGCGATCAGCATGTTCGAACCAGACAATAGCAACCAGCAGGAAGGTAGCAGTTCTGTCATTGGTATCCCCATCAATGTCAGCCTGGAAGTACGGATCGGTCAATACTTTGCCATTTTGATATCGGGTTTGACGCAAACCGATCTGATCAAAGGCTTGGACTTAGTCCGTGTCAGTCGGAGCAAGAGCTTTCGAAGAGCGTGAGTCGTAGTGTCCCTTTGTCTTGATGTCGTTGGACCCCTGGACAAAACCATACCTCACAGAATTTATCAAATCTCTTCCACTCAGCTATCCAAAAACGCCGTTCCGAAGGATCATAATGGCAGGTTGTTTCCATGCAGCGGCGGGGGCTATTGGAATGACAACCAGTTTCTTCCTGATTGTAACGTCTAGCACAGTCATTGATTTGTTGCTCAATTTTACAGGTAAGGACAGCCATGCATCAGAATAGCAGTGGGTTTTGTCCAATTCGTACTTCAATGCTCACATATCAACTTTCATGTTCATACAGCATTGGAGTTCGTCTCCCAGCTTGACGAAGCTGCTTTCTTTCTCTCAAGCACTGGCTTTGCTGGCCCTTACTGTGAAACGACTGCACTGTTGGTAGAAGAAACAAAATTTAAGGTCTCCAAGAGGTCACTGCGGGTTCGGAAGATTGTAATGTTGGCTTTGGTCCTGGCATTGATGTTAACCAGCTTTGGCGTCATCGTGCTCCTGCAACAGAAGGGAGTATATGCCTGCTCAACCATCTTTGTTCAGTTTGGTGATGATATGGTGCCCGCCCTTGGCACCTTCAGCGGATTGTATGATATGCAGTCGGCAAAGGTAACTGTATTTAGCCAGTACTTGAGTTACTCTGAGAGGAGCTCCAGCAGAGCCATCTTTGGGTACTGCCAGGATATCCAAGCTTGGACGTTTCGGTGGTATGACATCGCAGAGCAGGCCCAGATTGGCGCCAGTGGAAGTTATGACCCAGCATGTAATTGGACAGTGCGGTCGTCTCCAACAGAAACTTTTGATCTCACGGAGACGGGTTCCCTTGTTTGGTATGTCAGGGACCGTTATGGTACCCTGCGCGAAGCAGAGCTAGATCCTTTCTACCTAGCCTGCTACGAATGCAACAATGACGGCTCAGACTGCAATGGCCGCGGTACCTGCACGAAGGGAGTCTGCCACTGCGACAAGGGGTGGTCGGGATTGAGTTGCGAATTTGAGGAGGCGTGCCAATCTTTATTTGTCGACACAGTATCATCGTCCATTGGCTTTGGAAGGACTCAGAAATTCTCAGACTCCTATGAACTCCTCGTTGTCAACCAGACACAGGTAAATTCCTATCATCGGCCCGTTTATTTCCACGAGACAAACAGTGGGACCAATTTTGATGCACTGTTCTTTACTGGAAGACGTTGGGCGGTCACAAACATGGACCAGCTGTTTGATTATCGGCCTGAAGGAGGCCACACCCAAGAAGCCTTGGCTAATTACTTCAACAACAGCTTTCATGGGGCTTGGTCAAATTACAGTGTTGGTGAGTCATACGTTGTCTTTATGTTTGATTGACAGGACCTTCTACTTATGTGTTACTTACTCCTGCCTTCTCTTAAAAGCTTTTTGGAGTGAACCCATGGATGCTTCAACTCCTGATGATGCTATTTCACCTGTTGGGTTACCCTTTTTGGCAGCAACACCACTAAAGCCAGACGCCTTGAGTTTTGAGATGCAAGGTATTGCGCCATCCCAGCCTGACACACCCACATTGTTGTGTGCTTTTTGCAACAACAGCACAAACACCTGTCTCTACAATGGCCAGTGTAGTATACACAATACCTGCCAATGTTCCCCGGGCTCTTCAGGCTTGCTTTGTGAGATCCCTCCTCTGGGGAATGGCTACTGTGATAGTTTTTTCAACAGCTTAGCTTTTGCTCTGGATGGCGGTGACTGCTGTGAATCTACATGTTCAAGTAGTGATACCTTCAGCTGTGGGATGGAGAGAGATGGCTTCACTATGAAGGGCTACCCTTCTTGCAAACTTCCCATATCTGAGTGGCAACAAATTGGACAGAGTTTTTCTGGCACGGGAATACTCTCAAGGAGTGGGGATTACCTCTTCGTGAAGGATGACTTGGACCTTCTTGTTTTTGAAAGGAGTGGCGCAGAATGGGTACAGCGAGGCCAGCCGTTGAGGTTTCCGCAAGGCCATCAACGTTTTTATGTAACTGGTGATGGTATCAATAATCAAGTGAACAATCGCGTATCCAAGCCCCCTGTAGTTGTTATCTTGGGCACTGATATTTCTCTTGAGCCGGATACGTATTTATGCGTGGAGGAGTGCGTGCGCACAGAACTGTTTAAAAACGCCATCAACAATGAAATATCGATTTCCCGAGTTGATCGAATCGATTTCTCCAGAGGCGCTAGCGGCTTTGCTATGGCAACATTTGACAACACGACAAGAACATCAGCAGTCCGCGTCTATACCAGCGACCCTTTGCTCCCGAATCATATAAGGGAGCGTGATTATATCATTCCCGCGTTCCCCGACTTCCTGGACAACGGGACCGATACTGAGTTGATTCTCAATTCTTTTGCGCTGTCAAGCACCGGTGATAGTTTAGCGGTTCTTGCGACGATCGGCCAAGACAGTCATATTCTGGTGTTTGATTGGAATGGCACAGCGTATCAGCAAAAACGCTCTCTTATATCCCCTCGCAGCGATAGCATGCTTTATGGAATGTCCGTTTCTGGCGACGGAGATATTGTGGCATCGCTCTTCAAGAATAGCAGCCATTGCGAAGTAGCGGTGCTTCGGTGGAACTCTACTGATTGGACACGCATGGGATCAATTCCTGTCTACGAATGCGACTTTCACAATAGAGTCCTGTTTCCAGCTTTGTCCTTGGATGGCCGATCAATAGTTTTCAGTGTTGCAGAAAATGCGGCGTCTATCTACGACTGGACCGACTCTACCTGGGAACAAGTTCCTAATTCGCTTGCAGTTGCCGGGCGCCTCTCTTCCTTCTCGATTTCAGACGATGGATCTGCGGTCTTTGTTGAGTATTCGGATAAAGCAACGGGAGACACGGTCTCTGCAGTCTTTGCTACAAGTCTCCGACACCCTTTGTGTCCAGATGACTTGTCACCGATTCGGCTATCACTAACACTGGATGATTTTCCAAGTGAAACTTGGTGGGAAATTACCACTGTATATGATACACAGACTCCTCTTGATGCTGCCAATTTTACAGCCAGTCCAGCAGAAAAAAGATCTACACATGTTTCCGAACTTTGTCTGGCAGTGAATGATACCTGCTATGTGTTTTCTCTACATGACACTTTAGGGGATGGCTTATCAGAACCTGGCGGATACACGTTGTATCTCAATGGTAATAATATTACTGGTGGTACTTTGGTCGATCCATTGGAGATCGGAGAAACGGGCAACAGTACTGCTGATGATCATCTTCGTCCAATTTGGAAGAATGTTTATTTTGGTAATTGCAGTGGTGTTGATCTTCGCAACTGCACAAATAGCGGCGAATCGTACACCTGCTACACATACTAACACTAACAGACTGATTATATAATTATTGATTTGACACCCGAGCACCCGTTGCTGTAATTCTAGCTAGAGTAGAGCTATCTATCTAGCTACTAGTTAGTACCAGTACCTGGAGCAGGAGCTGTAAAGTGCCATCCATGACTTATCCTTGAGTCCCGTATGATGAGTTCTTGTTGATCATTTGTGCGACCTCTCAATAACTCGAAATTTCTTATGGTAGAAACCACAGAGAAGCAAGGCCTGCAACTGTGCCAGAGCCGCCCATCAAATCGAGGAATCTATGTTACCTATTTGAAGCGAATCAATTATCATGGCTATTAGCGAACATATTGGACCCCAAAGCGGCTCAAACAGGTTTTATAATGTTGTTACTGGGCCCTGTATTCCATCCTACAAAGCAAACTACATCGTGGCTCCTACTGAAGCTTTTGGGCCATCCAAATGGAATGATTAGTCTTGCCGGTTTGATCAAGTTGCTCTAAAGCTTCTCTTACAGGGGTTTCGTATACTTCTGGTAAGGGTACTTTGCTGCGGGACCGCCGATGAAACACGTCTCGAGGATTCACATCTCGCACACCATGAAACCCAACTTCCTTAATCCGTTCCCCACTGGCCAATGCCATATGGACTGCGCCTTGGTCGCTTCTTTCAACGCATTTACAGGCTTGGCTGGGACAAACTGTTCCGTAAGAAACACTATCGGCGGCACCTTGCTCCTGTCATCAAGAGATTGATACAATTCTTCCCCAAGGTTTTGTAGTCGCCCCTGGTCATTGTCACCATCATCATCAACCAAAGGCAACATCCTCTGACCCAGTCAATGCCCCCAAGGCATGTTCGGGCCCATGTTCTTGAACCGCATTCCACCACAGTTCTCCATCCGGAAACCACTTCCAAACGAAGCTCTCCTTGTCAGGGATTGTGCCGTATAGTAGCTGCCAACGCAAGATATTACCAGCGAGGAAAAAGTATTCAGGGATGCGTGCCGTAATATTGGTTTGCAGATTCACCAAGACCGGATTGTGAGAAGGAATGATAAAGTCGTGATAGGGTGCCATGTTCCATTGAAGGGGTGGTAGTTGCCGATGAGGAATCATGAGGGCGGCAATATCCGTATTCTCCACGATGCGTTCTTCTCTCTTTTTTTCAGGAAAGAATACGGTGGAAGAGAAATCACAAGGCCGTAAGTCAGGATGGGATCCACTCCAATATTCATTGGCATATCGTCCGACACCCAATGTCCAGAAGGGTTTGTAAAAGTCCATGGTCATTTTTCCTTGTACTTTCAAAAAGAGGGCCTCCTTGACGACTCGTTCCATATGCTGAGCGAATTCCATGGGTGGCAGTAGCTTGCGAATGTAATCACAGCGAGCCGTAAACATGTTGCCAGCACTAAAGAAGCCACGATCGGCAGCGAAGATGTAGGAACAGTGATTGCAGGTGTCGTCGGGTGGATAGAGACACCGGGGATCGGTAATGGCAGTCATCATGTTTTGTCTCCAGGGGGCATTGATGCCTGGTTTCTCGTGATAGGATCCCTTGTTGTGCATGTAGAGGATTCGTCGACTGGATGTATTTGTTTGATTCTTCGTTTTGGTCGTAGAGTCAAAATGCGCATCGGCCAAGCAAAATTGATGGACGTGATGCAGAGTCGAGTCTTCAAAACCCTTTTCCAGATGGGCCAGATGATGACAGTGCAAGTTCAATTGTTCACACAAGTTGGATATAAAAGAAGATTGGATGAGTTCAGGATTGTTGATGGTTTGATAAAAGATATGAATGGGGCCAGTGAGACGTTTCGGATCTTGCTGTTTTCCTATTCGCTTGGCCACCGTTTCCAGTTGCTCCTGGATAATACCCTTGGCTCGGTTGAGACCTTTTGGATCATGAGGGACGTAGACATTGTAAAAGATGGGTGGTGGTAGTGGGTGTTGTGAATGGTCAGTGTCAGGGGTAGACACTGTCGACGACAACTTGGAATGATAATCAAAGGCATCGTTATGAAGTGCTGATTGACTGTCAATGCTGTTTGGCTCATCCAAGGACAGTAGGTATCGGGCATCCCAGAAATTATAATTCGATTGCAAGTAGTTCAAATTCTTTAGTGATCTCCACAGCCAAAAGGCTACCCCCACTCGGAGCAAGCTTGGAGCTGACATCGTCTTTGTAACATTGCGCCAATTGGACTTGTTGCTGCTGTTACTGCTGCTGATGTTGGTGGTGGAGTCAGACACGGGGTGCCGTTTCGTTGTGTAAGTTTCCTTTACCATGTTGTCTTCTCTTCGCGTTGGTGTACACGTACAGTGTGTTGTCGTTGTCGTTGTCGTTGTCGTTGTCGTTGTCGTTGTTGTCCTTGCCAGCCACTAGTACGTTCAAGATCGTGTTTCTACTCGAGTCTGAACTTTCTATTCGAATCTGAACTGTATGGTTCTTTCGAGCGATGCATACAATCTATTGACTTGGTATAGACTTGGTATCGGTATTGTCCTTGCCAACACAACCCAACTCGGAAAGGCTGTCTCTACTGTATGATCCAATGAAATAGTCGAGGCCCCAATGCTGGCGTAACGCGTTTCCTCAGTAACTCGAGTCGTTTGTGTGATATTTGGTACCAGTTGGAGTATTGTACGGTAATGCTGATCGAGTCTTCTCTTGATATCCTACTTCTTTACCTACTAACCTCGATCGTTTGACGAGAGAATGACTATTGATAATGGCATTATTTTCTCTCTACTGTGTTGCCAATCAATGACTAATAGTACATGTATGTATCTTGCGTAATAGAGATTCAACGCGCACGGTGACATTTTTAATTTGGATCTTGGGAGAACAGAAATGAGATACAAGCACCGAGTCCCGTGGTGAATTTTTGAATCGGATGCACACTCACCCAAAAAAATGGACAGCGGACGCACACTCGCTGACAACAGCACCCAGTGTTCTGTGTTGCTTTGTTCTTCATTGTTCCGACGAGTTGTTGGTTCCCTTTGGCACTAGTAGCTATTAGCGACCTACTGGTGTGCACAAACATCAATTGTCTCACTCGAATGAATAGCAGCAATCACAATCAACCATGACAGGACATGGCAGCAACCAGCTAGCTAGTTGGTCAGCTCGTTTGCAGAATTGGAAGCAGCAACATGTTGCAACGGCTCTTCGAGCATCGAGAGGCACACCACGCAAGACGGCAGAGTTTCAATTCAATCAGAAGCGTTTTTTCCACTTTTGCCACTCTGCCTTCCTCGTGACAGCGTTGGAAACACAGTCCTTTCTTTGGCCACTGTGCCAACTGCATGCAGACCCAGTGCGTTGTGTGCAGCCAACTCAATCCAATCTCCAACATGACAAAGGCGATGACTGACTCATGCAGGATCTTTGTCCATTGCTCTCCACTTTGAACAGAGATCAAAACAAGCAATGAGCAATGACCAAAGACAATTGTGACATGCACCACAATTCGCAAACTCGCATCCGCCAACCAACAAGAAGCCAGCAATTGCAGGGGCGTCCTAGCGCTTCAACACAACTGCTTAAACTGAAGCACAGGAAGTCGGCATGATGGCGGTTGTCGCTTGTGCACTTGACGCACTTGATGCAGGAATTGACATGACTTTCCATCACAATTCTGAGTCCGAGAAGCGACAGTCGTCCAGTTTTGCGGCAGCGGCATGACGATCGATCCCCAGAGGGATTCCTCCAATCCAAGTGACACATCAAGCGGAAAACAAGAATGCAAAATTCCTCAGCAAATGCAGACAAGTCACTTGGTGGTTCCACCGCGTGGTTCCCAAGACCACACAGCCGGTCGCATTCATGAAGATTTTCAACCCCAATGGATTCACACCACCTTGGCCAGGCGTTCGCATCTGAATCAAGAGGACCTGAGTTCGAGTCCTGCAGGATTCGTGCAGAAGCCTGGCAGGAGGGTTCTCCTCTGAACGATCCACAACGAATGCCACTGATCGATGAAATTGCGTCGACAGCAAAAGCGATCAAAGACTGCGTCAGCGGGCGCGTTGAGCATGTCACTCATGCGATGAAGTTGCGTCGCGCAGGCGCGCTGTCTGATTGCGCAACCAGATCACGCGGGCGCGCGTGTGCTAAGCGCGACATTCAAATTCAAATGCCGTGTGTCTTGATCCACACGCGTTGACAGCAAGCACGTTCGCTGGGGGGCTTCTGCTCTGCAAAAATGCATGTGGTGAAATGGTGCAAAAAACGGTCAATGCACATGTGCAAGCACGCCAAACCGGGCGTTCCGAAGCGCGGAACAACCACTGAACCAGCTGGCAACCAATGAATCACGGAAAAAACAACTGCTTGGTCACAGCAATCACAAGCGGACGCGCTGCAAATGCAGCACACACATGAACATCAGCACCTCTCCATCACAACATGAGCTGATTTCTGCAGCGAAACAACGCAAGTCATGGGGGAGGATGTGATGGACCGGCGCTGAAGTTCATGCAGGACAATGTCCTGTGTGTCACAGCCCTTTTGCTGCTGCAGCGCAGCGCAATCTCTCAAAGACCAAACGGCGCTCACTGAAATTGAAATTCCTAAGGGCGACAAACAGGGCAGCGGACGGGGTTTCCTTTGGAAAATGCGTGCTCCCAATGGTCCATTGACCAGGAGAACGGATCCATTGTCTGAAAACCTGCATTCATCTCAACGGAGCGCATGGGTGTTCCCAGTTTTTTGCCTTTGCGGAGAGAAACCCATGGCTCTTGCCTGTTGGTGAGGGGCCATGTGCAACCCAGCAGCCAAACCAAACCCAGCAGGAATTGCAAGGGTCAGTGTTGAACTGACTTTCCAAGGTCCTAAGGACGCAAACATCCACATTCTGCTGTGAGACAACAGCGTCGTGCTGTTGCAAGGGCTGCAGAATGGCGCGGTGTGACATGCGTCAATTCGATTCTGCAGTGCCTGGAACAGGACATGCACAGAGCGTCCTCAGACAGGACTCATTTTGTTCGTGACTCATTCACGGAAGCTGCGCTCTTCAGCGCATGGATCCAGTTGCCGCCAGTCCAGTTCTTCACAAGCAGCAAAGAAGGTCACTTGGGATGGTGTCCAAGACCAAGCAAGAACAAGCGCCTGCACAGAATGGCGGCCGTGCAACATGCCCTCCCAATGACGACTCAACACGTTTTGTTCTGGATGGAACAACGCGAGCTGTCGCTGCAACACAAAGTCATGACAAAGCGCACAACTGGCACGCCGATTCTTCACGCAGAAGCGTCGCTCATCTCAGCAGAGAGAGGACTGCGCCGAGGGATCTCGAGCTGAACCTGTCTCAAATGTCACATTCACTTTAGCAGCTTCATTCTGAAGCTTGCAATTTTCACTTGCAAACAACTCAAAAGGCCTGTGGCTTTTGGCGCAGTGCAAATCGAACGGACAAAATCCGTGCAGGAACGCTCTTCCAGAAAACGCCAGCACGCGCTAGGTTGAAATCGGTTGTCTTGCAACTAGAACACACGCGCTGCTAGTCGCGCCAGTGCTAGCACCTTGCTGCTGTGGCTGCCACTGGCTAGTTGATCCACTGGTAGCCGAGGTGGAGCAAAACAGCGTCCAAAACAATGCTTGCATCGATTCAGACGGATGGGAGGAACGATTGAGAGATTGGAAGGAATGTGGAATCAGGCCTTTTTGTGTGATAGCAACTACAAGGATTCGCAGTCCGGCTTTTTTACCTCTTTGTTGGTGTCGGATGTAACCCTAACTCCAAACTGCATTGCTGACTCAGACGGTGTCATCACAACTGAATCAGCGTCAGTGATTCAAAGGGTGATGACGTTTGATAGCTTCGATTTCTCACGTGCCGATCCCATTCATCAACTGCTGAGTTGAGATCATTATGATCGAGTACAACGTTAGACCGGCCTTCATACCGGCAGCGACACAATAGATAGCCGCGGCAATTAAAATAAGTTGATTCATTTCTTATTGCGAGCTACTTCTCTATTAGATCAATCCATACCGACTCTTTCCACGCTAAAACCAACAAGACAACAAGACATCAAGTATGATTCGTCGAGTGGTATCCCTCCTTTTGGCGCTTGTGGCCGTCATGGCCTTGTCGTCTCGATCGGTCGACGCCTTTACCACTACTTTGGCTACAAGCACAAACACTGCTACAAAAACACAATTGAATCTATTTGGATTTGGTGAAAAAGATGATGGATCTCCCGGAGATTATGTGTGCTTGGTACGTTTCACGACATGGTGGTCCGGATTCGGTTGGGAAGGAAACGAGAGTTTTCTGTCGTCTCTAAATTTATAGAATCTTTTACCGTCTCTCACTTAGTTTTTTTTCACCGTACTTTTCAAATTTGTAGGACTGCGGATATGTCTTTACCAAGGGACCCAAAGCATGGGCCGACCTTCCCAATAACTGGAGCTGCCCACCTTGTGGGTCTCTCAAGCGACGATTCAAAAAGGTTCCCAAGGGATCAGCCGGCAAGGGGAAATAATTTTGCTATTATTCCAAGGCAGTGTTGGGCGGGCGATAAAAAAACACAGGAAAAGCTACAAACATAAATATAAAACAGAATCAAAACGCCAATCTACAATCTTTCCAACGAGGAGTCAAGCCTCCAAGCATCAAGGAAACGCATGGTCCGATATAAAGCATACTCATCTACTAGCTAGATACAACAGAAATTGAAAAGCATACATGCTCACTCACTACGCTCATTATTCTGAGATTTGTAATTATATAATTTTCCCTTTTGGTGGTTCGTGACAATTTCCCTCGTTGCGCCCCAGCCATTTTCACGGGTGACAAGAAACCTTCCATCTGGAGAGAAAAAAAAGATCGTCAAATGTCCATTAATTGCTGTCTCTGACTCATTCGAGTGTGTATTATTATTCCCCACAAAAAACCCTGATTCCACGTTCCTTCCAATCTCGGAATCCTTCAACTCGATCATTGGTTTGAATTGATATTATGTATTACCAAGCGTCGACCCGGCTTACTCGGCCACGGCAAGACTAACACCAGTACCGTACAGTAGATACTAATTTGTGTTTCTATTCGTTGCTAAAGAAGGCTCTCGTCAAGCACTACAAGGCGACGCGTCGCAATCGAAGCGTCGAATCTTCACTCCTTGAGAAACCAAGCCCATTCGGCATTGCCAAAGACCCTGTCAGAAAGCACATTCCCGGTGGAAGCCTCGATGGTGACCATTTTAAGCCCCTCATTCAACTGAAGGAACAGTTTAGTGCCATCGCGCGATTGGGACCACACGCGACCAGAATTGATACGTTTTTCCGGGGTTACTGCCTTGGATTTTTCACCAATGTCGTTGTTCGAGATGTTTTCACAATCTAACACTGATACCGACAAGATGCAATTTTATCGTAATCGTCACGGGGTCCGACCGGAAAGGGAGGTGGAAGGAGAGGGATGGGCTCAGAAAGGGTCATGCTCTTGTCGTCGATTTCCACACGACATGGCCCACGAAATGGCTCTGGCTCATCCCTAACCCGTTCTCCATCAAGAACTACACACAAAGTCCGGTTGTCAAGGAAACAGTGAAAGTGGAGATCTTGGTACGGATAGAAGATGACAGGTGCCTTTAGCCCGAGCTCGGGAAGAACGAAAATCATTGCATCCTCCAAGTCGTCATGGAGAACAAGAAACTTTCCATCTGGGGAGAAAAATGGAGGATTGCTTTCGCTGATGCTGATCAAAATGTCGCCGTCATTAGGGATGTCGCCGTTATTGTGACGCAAAGACAGTTTGCCATATCTTTTGTCAAATATGCTGACTTCTTGAGCGACAGTTATGAACAACACCCGGTTTCCATCTGGTGAAGAAAAGACACCTTTTGTGGTGGCATCATCGACGAAGATAATGTTGTCGACGATGTTTCTTGGAAGAGTGGTCGGCCATGGCAAGGAATTCTCGAGATTTTCTTTCACTGCTCTGCTGATGAGCAACATGCTGTTGAGGGTCGAACGATCTGCAAAGGATCCGATGTGTTCCATGATTGCCATAGGCAGTTCCGGAATCGTCGTGATTGCCATAGGAAGTTCCGGAATCGTCGTGATTGCCATAGGCAGTTCCGGAATCGTCGTGATTGCCATAGGAAGTTCCGGAATCGTCGTGATTGCCATAGGAAGTTCCGGAATCGTCGTGATTGCCATAGGAAGTTCCGGAATCGTCGTGATTGCCATAGGCAGTTCCGGAATCGTCGTGATTGCCATAGGCAGTTCCGGAATCGTCGTGGTTCGGCGAAAGAGTTTGGCCACTTTGGCAAGAGGCTGTGTCAATGCTTCAAAAATGCTAGCTCTTCGTTTCCGATCCATTGTTGCGTCTTCTACTACTACTTGCACTTGTGGTCAAGTAGTGTGCGGTATCACTGGTAGGGCTGCTAGCTAGTGGATAGGACAGTCGTTGTTGTTGTCGCGGTTCGCGGTTTTTTTATTCTTTTTGTGGTTGTTATTATCGTTAGTGTTGGTTCTTGTTGTGTGGTGTTATTGTCGTCATTGTTGGTTCTTGTTGTGGCTGGCTGCAAGGCATATGGCACGCCAGCCAACCCATCATTACTTGCGCGGAGTTTCTTGGACAAAAATACAGTACATGCCTGATCCCGGTCTACCGGCACTGCACCTTCAATAGTACGATACCAGGTACCAAGGTGTGATGCCAGGATTCTCAGTTTGTTTAGATATCCCTACTCCCTCCGTTCCCCTTTTACCGCCGAAAGTCGGGTGACACGTCTAAGAATGGGTTGAATGGCATTCCAGGCGATAGAGAATATTAAAACCTATCGATCCATGTGTAGCTACAATCTACTTGAAACTGGTAGTGCACGTTGTTGTAATGACCAACTACCATGGACAAATGCTGGAGATTTGAGAACCCGAATTCTACTCTGTCTTTTGAAGGCAGCTGTATTATTTCACCAGGTTCGTCTCCGCTAATTAGGGCATTCAAGCTACTAGAGCTCTAGCTAGCTAGCTAGCGAGTGCAAATCGATCTCTTTTCTACCAGCAGTCTCCATCCGATCTCATACTAGCTAGTACTAGCTAGTACGATCTATAGTAGTAGCAGCATCATGGAGGTCTCCAACGAAACGTATAGTGACAGGGAAGAAGTGATGGGCCTTGACGGCGAAGAAGATGAAGTGGAACCTTCCACCGCCATTTTGTTTCCGTGGTTTGTCCAAGTTCTCGGCCTCTTTGTCTTTTTTCTGCTCACGAGATTTGTCAAGTGGCTTCCCTACACGGCCGTCATGTTTGTACTGGGGACGTGCATGGGGGTTGGTGCGGCTCGACTGGGCGACGATAATATCTTGAGCGAGTCCATTTCCATGTGGAGCGATATCAACTCGGAGGTCTTATTGTTGGTGTTCTTGCCTGGATTGGTTTTCAAAGATGCCTTGCATGTCAATTTTCATTTATTCACAGCAAGTATTTCCCAAGTTTTACTGCTGGCTTTTCCCATGGTCTTGGGAGGAACTGTCTTGACGGCTTGTGTGGCCTTTTATATTTTTCCGTATGGGTGGTCCTGGAATTTGGCCATGACCTTTGGTTCCATTCTAAGTGCGACCGATCCCGTGGCTGTGGCGGCCTTGTTGGCCGAAGTGGGGGCTCCACCCCGCTTGACCATTCACATTACGGGCGAATCCATGTTGAATGATGGATCCGCCATGGTCTTTTTCAATATCTTTAGTGCCATGTTTTTATACGAACTATTGATTCCAGGATTGGGCGAAGACATTACTTTGGGACAAGGCTTTCTCATGTTTTTTCAATTGGCTCTCGGAGGCATGTGCATCGGCATAGCCTTTGCCTTGGGCTTGACCTTTGTCTTGTACAATTTGGATCAACGATTGAATCCCGAAAACAATGTCGTACAAGTGGCGGCCACCGTAACAACCGCGTATATTTGTTATTACACCTCGGAAGTCATTTCCAGTTGCAGCGGTATCATTGCGGTCGTCATTTGTGGCATCGGTACGGCCGCCATGGGAGGGGGATTTATAAACGACAATCAAATGATGGAAGATTTTTGGGGATTGCTCGAACACTTGTTAAATACCTTGTTGTTTACCTTGGGTGGATTGGTATGGGGCGGTATTATCGGCAATACCGACGAACGAGAGCACTTTGCAGGCACGGACTGGGGATATTTGATCATTTTGTATATCCTCCTCATGGCCATTCGATTTGTCAGTTTCGGTGCTTTTTATCCTATTTTATCGCGGGTGGGCATCAAGACCAATTGGCAAGAAAGCGTCTTTTTGTGTTGGGGTGGACTTCGTGGGGCCGTCGGAATTGCCTTGGCTCTGTCCCTGGACAATACTGTTCGATCGGCCACCTCCGAAGAAGATGAAGAGATTCGTTCCCTCGCCACTAAGCTTTTTGGAATGGTCGGTGGAGTGGCCTTCTTCACCTTGATGATTAATGGAATATCTGCAGGACCACTCTTGAAGAAGTTGGGATTGATCAAACCTACCGAAACAAAAAAGATACTAATGGAACACCTCGAGAAAAATCTGACCAACATATTGGTACAAAACTATGCCATGCTTATAACCAAGTTTGATCATTTCAACGGCTGCTTCCACAGCGTCCAGTGTCATGTTCCCTATCTCAAAAATGTCTCCGATGAAGAAATCTTGCTTGCTAGAAGGCACGCCGAGGAACACATGGCACACCTCGACAAGGCCCAGGATGAAATGCGACAAAGTGTTTCCGCTTCGGTCGTTAGAGCGTCTTCTGTCATGTCCACAGAGGCAGCCATGACCAAATCAACCACTTCTCCATCTACTACTAGTATTGCGAAATCGCCCTTTGGTGCCAAGGAACTAAGACTCTTGTTTCTGGAATTGTTGCGGGGTGCGTACGAGAGGGCAACAGGAGAAGGGTTTTTGGATTCCCGTCTCGACAATGGATATCTTCATTATCTCTTGATTCAAGGTGTCGACATGGCCACGGATATCGTGAACCGTGGAGGTAAGTTAGATGCAGCAAAGACTAAACAGGCTTCATCTTCAGTTGTTGTTTGCTAATGCGCACGTTTCTTTGCCTCCACCATGCAATCTATTCAACTTGATATGCAGGTCCAATTGTTGGTTGGGATTATTCCGCAAGCAGCCGGCTTGTTTTTATGTTGTCCAGGTCAAAGACCGATGCCAAAGCCAAACAGGATCAGCGACGTATTGACATGATGAAAGCCTATGTCTTTAAAGGTGCTCATCGCGCGGCTCGAAAGCTTTTGTCGGCCGAGTTTGCTCTTGGTGCTGCGGGGGAAGATAGTCGTCTCAAAGAAGCCGCCGAACAAATCTTGGTGGAGAGCAAAACCGAAGAACAAAAGGCGACCACATTTTTGGAGTCGATCAAGGCGGCGGAATTAGAAGCCTTTCAGGCGCATCATGTCGCCTTGACCTTGTTGAATCAGGCAGCCATGTACATTACCAAGGATCAAAAATCAGGAATGGTGAAAGGCACAGATGCTGCGGAATATTTGGAAACTATTGAGGATGCTGTTCGTGAGATTAACGCCTGTACAGGAGCTCATTCGGTCGATGGGATGTGAGGTCGTCAAGTCTTTGTACTATTATTAGAACGAATGTAGCTCTCTGTTCCAATATGCGCGCCCTCTATTTTGCGTCTGGGTAGCCTTACTCCCTATAAACTATAAACGTTCTAGTATTTGTAGCAGCTTGAATTTGTTCCAGTTTGGTAGTAACTAAATTCAATAGATAAAGGTTATACTAGTACATAGGCTATCAGGCGCGAAGCAGTAATGTACTCAGTAAGCGTTGGACACCTTGGCAATGTGCTGTGTCTCGTAGACACGTACCAGAGGTTCATGATGAGCAGTACTAAAGAATCCCCTAACCTGCTGCTTCCATGTTTCGTCGGTTGAATCGGAGGTATCATTATACAAACCCACAAACTGCTGTGCGGCATGAAGCTTGTATCGGTAATCGTTCTTGTTGGGAGTCTCCAAGATGGTTCGGGTAATCAGTTCGGATCCTCCGTCGAATTCATTGTTGAACCATCCATCACAGCCTCGAGTCTCGGTCATGGTACCGTTGTTCCCTTTTTCTCCATCCTGCAACAGAATCGTACCGCCATTGGCCAGAGCCATCGATTGACGCTTCAGGTTCATACCCATGCTGGAAACCAACGAAATTTGAGCCATGTGTCGTGGAATCGGCACCATGTCGATGCTTCCGACATTTTTTTCTGCGATGGGGTCCCAGGTTTCCACCGACTTGGGAATACGCGTGTTGGACTCCATGATATTGTCGTACATGTAGCTGTTCAAGGCCCTACTGGCCGGAAAGTCGTGATCCAGACAAATTTCAATGCTAAAGGTAATATTGTCCATGATGAGCCAATCGTCTTCCAGCAAAACGTAGCCCAATTCCTTGATCTCGCTCTGATAATTGTTCCACATGCTCGTGTCATAATAGAGCTGGAAGGGAAGATACCAGAAGGGATTGTCGACAATGTGCTGTTCCTCGTGATCGTCCTTCTTTTCGTTTTGACTAGGGTGTTCCCCAACAATTCCATACTGTCCATTCTGACTCGTTTCCACCATGCTATCGTAGGCGGCAGTGGTGTCCTTTTTCTTCAATGAGACAACCTCTTTGGTCAGGTTGCCCACGTATTGTCGGGCAGGAGTCAAAAAGTCCATGTTACTAACATACCGTTTGGGTACCAAAAAGCGCTTTCCCCAATGATCGGCTGTCTTGGGATCGTATCCTATGTGGTGACGTAAACGGTGTGGTGAGTCGGGGCAGAAAGCAATCAGTTCACGACAGCAACGAGTCGACCACTGTATGTACGTACCTTTGTAAACGGGAGCAAAGTTATAAAATAAGTAGTCATAGTCGTCATTCTGGGGCATTGCCTCCGCGATGACCACGCTACCAAACAAAAACAACCAGTCTTGATACTTTTTGTTGGCCACCAACGATTCGAGGCCAGACAAGATTTGGCACAATTCGGTACAGTCTCCATTTTCACGGGAAGACTTGTCATCGGTGGCGTTTAGAATGTAGGCTCCCTCTTTGCCTCGAAAGAAAAATTCGGGAGCATTGAAAATCTTGAGCGTCGTCGGGTCCTTGTCGGCGGCCTCGTACGCACGGTCCACGGCATCGTACATGACTTGCATGCGCTTGTGAATATCGACAATGGGATCGTCATGGCCCAAGTAACACTCGAAAAGAATAGTATTATTGGCTTGGTCGGAATCATCGGAATATCCAATTTCATTCATGCCCTTGCACTCGGGATTGTGCACCATCTTGCCGTGCTTTTTGCCGTCCGGTACTAGAACGGGAGAACCTTTTATGTAATGAGAGAAAAGTAGAAGAAGAAATCCATGAGTACAATCTGGGAACAAGCGTGCAACTAACGTCCTGCAGTATGGTAGGGAGAGAATAGATACAAAACGCACTTACCTCCCGTATAAATCGAGAAGCCCATAGCCTGGAACTTGTCATACTTGGAGCCTTGGAGATTCAGCTCTTTGAACGGCAAAGCCTTGTTGTTTCCACGAAGGCCACTGCTTGTAGAAGCCACATCATTGTTTTCTTCGTGACTTGTGTTTTCCTGAGACGGGAAACTGTCTTGGACTCTACTACCACCACTACTACTAGTAGATGTAGTAGGAGAGAGCTGTTGTTGCTCCTCCTGATGGTGCTCACCAACAAGGGTAAAGACAGCGGCAGCCAGGACAAAGCCAATGAAGGCGTCCATCAAGCGGCGGCGTAGGATGCTGTGAGGAGGAGGACTGCTAAAATGCTTCTCTTCTGTCTTACCACCATTCACAAGAGGCGATGTTTCGTCGGATTGGTAACTGCCTAGAGAGGTGTCGCGAGGAGCCATGGCGAATAAAGGTACAGCTGTGTAGTGGATAAGGAGTGTAAATTTTCGTCGTTGATTTATTATGAGTATGTATTTTGCTTTTCACTAACACACAGATTGCTTTATTATAATTTCCAGTAATAATCGAAGACGCCCTTCATCTCTTGGGCATTTTGATAGATTTCTTTTCTACATACGTACAGTAGTGGAAGCTTCCGGATAACCCTACGTAAAGAGGTGCATTAACGAACCCACATTGTCGGAGTATCCGTTATACGGAACATATCCTTTTAGATAGTAGCAAGCTACATACTAGCTTCTAATCTCTTCTACCAGAAGTAAAAGTACATCAACGAATGAGACATGAATCTCGAGGAAAATGTGAGTTGAATTTTCAAAGAATACAAAAAATGATTGGCGAGAAAGCATTCCTTTGTGAACACGTCATACTGCTCCAGCAAATGCACCTGATACTGTAGAGAAATTTCAAAAGGATCGGAGTTCTGATCTTGGTGTACTTGCATCAGTCACGGAGAAGGATTGGAGTAATATTGTCCGCTAGTACAAAGTACCGAACTTTCGGAATCATTCGAGTCTGTTCGAAGGAATTAAATGAATGACCCAAATTAAACGAGAATGCTGAACAAAATAATATGTGTTAACCAACAGTGTATGTACTTTGAGTTCGCAAGAGTCCGACGTGAATTAAGTAAGACCGAACGCGCAGCTAATACGAACGGTGCCCGTGAATACGCCTGGGTACGCCTGAGTACGCCAGTACAAATTACTCGTGTATTTTTACATAGAGTACGACCCGAATACGCCCGAATACGCCTGGATACGCCTGAGTGCGCAAGTACAAAATACACGTGAATTTCCACGTAGAGAACAACCCGAATACGCCCGAATACGCCTGGATGCGCCTGGATACGCCTGAGTACGCCAGTACAAAATACACGTGTATTTTTAAGTAGAGTACGACTCGAATACGCCCGAATACGCCTGGGTACGCCAATACAAAATACACGCGTGATTACAAATAGTAACAGCAATCCAGTCGCAATTGTTGTTCATGTTAAAAGTTCGTTCGCTATTTGGTATCGTTTTGCTTCATCTCTTTCACAAATAGCGTCCTTTGTGCTTTGCCATTACCGTGCTACCAGTCAGTAGAAGCTACTATTATTGTAATAGCAACAATAGCTTTTAGTAATGTAGCAGCAACCACAGATCAAATTATTAACAGCATTTGCCAAACAGCCAATGCACCCGAATCACTCAATGATCGGCAACTCCAACAACAACACTCTCAACGAAGCTGAATCATTTGGCAGCAAGAAAAAATTTTTACGACATGATTGAAAATAAATTATTCACGACGAGCTCTTGTTTCCATTCCTTTTGAGTCGTTATTGTGAAGGAATACTTACTGTAGCTATTTCTATCAAGGTGTAAACGATAGGCATAAGATTCCCTTTAATAGAAGGCTTGGTTGTATGGAGCATGATGATGGGGTTGTCGAATCGGCTCTTGGTACAATACCCTGTATGGCCGTGGCGTATTGTTTTGTCTTCAGTTTCGAATTTCATTGGTGGTATGGACGATATACGGTCCACATGATTAGCAATGTTCCGCACTATGAGCAATATTCGGTATTAGACGAACGCCAAAAGAATTGAAGAAAAAGGTACGTTTGGTTTGACATGGACAACGACAACGAGCACAGAAGTCGCAGAAGTGCAGTGAGCCTTATAATCTCAACTATCTATTTTAGGTCGCTGAGCCAATGCAAAAATGCGTTATCCCATTTGGGCTTTGTGGTGAACTGGCTTCACCGTTCGCCTTCTTCGCGTCTTCTTTCCCCAACATCGATCACCGTTCCTACATCACTGCTATGGATAGTATACTCTCACAATAGTGACGGCCGGCGTTGAAGGACTGATTTCTCATTGTTGTCGACGAAAGATAGTTCAAACTAGATGTCTATAAAATATAGATGTAGGTTGCGTCCTTCCTGTTGGGATACATCCATCCGTCCGCCCAGCAATGTGCTGCGGTGGCCATGATTTGGCTCCATGCATTTTCATTTGGAGCATTGATCTAGGAACGTGGAGTCCCTGATCTATTCTGGGGGAAAGGAGCACGGGTAATGGGGACTCACGAAGTTATGATACCCCCAACGATGGCAAAACCTACTTGCCGTCGTGTCTGTTTTCATGCGACGGACGTTGGCATGCGTCGCACCTGGCACCTGACGTAATTTTGATCCCACGAGCAAAACCTGGCAGCTGATCTGCTAGCTAGCTAAGTGCTGGACACAATGTGGAGACCTCGACCCAACCACCGGCCGCCCTGACAGCTAGCTTTCACATCACCCACCCCGCCCCAAATGAGGCACATACAGCTCCGAATAAACGTTCGACCTGACTCCATTTGTAGCTTCCGCCAATACTAATTCAAAAATAGCTAGCTTTTAGCACAGACACTTTTGCTAGCCATGCAGCTAAGCACAGTTGGGTAGCCTCATAGGAGTCCAATACCCAGTACCAATCATCATTATCGTGCCTTTGTATGTACTGTACACGACAACGACAACGACCACTGACACGACTAGACTATTATTTTTTCCTCCCGGAATCAAATGTTGTACCCTGCTGTGCATGCAAAATAGTACGGTTCCCCACCATGCTATCTCCTACAAATGTCTCCTACAAATGTCTCTCACAAACATCTGTTGTCAAAGAAGAACAGAATTGCGAAAAAAAAATTAGGACACCAGGCTCTCCACTCAATTTGCTGTCCCCCGACTACGACTCCACCGGAATGACTATCTGCCAGTCTACTGTTGCACGACTCTACCGGAATAAATATCCACCAGTCTACTAGTGCATGGGATAACAATCGAACATGCATGTAAATATGTAGATATGTAAATAAATAAATAAACTATTGTGACCTTCCTCGAGACGATAGACATCCTGGAGATCACGTGCAAGCTGTTGAAAATCCGTGACAGTCAATTGTTTCTGATTCAAAATTCCGGTCTCCTGGGTCGCTTTTGCTTCTTACGTGCATTAAAATGTCAGACTACAAATCACGGCTGGTCATGGTCGAGTAGTGTACGAGATGTGATGTACGGGTCTCGTCCGTAGGTCGCACAACTGGCCCGCTGACATAAAATTAACAATAGCAATCTCATGCGGCACACTGGCTGCACCTCTGGCTTGGCCTTCGCCTGATGGGTTGGTTCCCGTCTCCTCCTGCGCCACCGCAATTTCGCTGCTGAAGTCGCGCACACTGTCACTGTCAGAAGCAGAGCTCGGACTAGCAGAGGTTTGGTGTCGCTTTTGCTTTTGCTTCTGCCTTCGTGAATCAATGTCACTGTCAGAAGCAGAGCTCGTGCTAGCAGAGGTTTGGCGTCGCTTTTGCTTCTGCCTTCGTAAATTAAATGCACCAACCGCAATCTCCTGGAACAGACTGGCAGCATCATCTGTCATGACAATGTCCTTCCAATCCAGCCACTCTTCTCGGTTCGTGGTCAACCAATGAACACAAACTTGGTCTTTGGTTTCGTCCAACAAATAAGCCTTATGACCAGCTCTGCCAATGAAAATCCAAACCAATTTTGGGGGTTGTTCTTTCAAAGAAGCAGAGGACAACGAAGACGAAGCATTCTTCTTTGCGGCTGGTGGTTTCTTGTTGTTTGTTTTCTTGGTTGGCCGCAAAGAAGAGGAAGAGGAGCAGGAGCAGGATGAAGAAGCAGCATCCTTTTGGTTCTTCTTTTGTGCCGTAGTGGCGGCGGCTTTCTTAGTGTTCTTCATTTTGTTGTTGGCATAGCAATTTAGCATGCTCTCCGATGTGCAACATGTCTTGTACGAAGAATCAGAATCGGAAGCAGGAGAAGCATGAACGACTGCAGAATCATCACCAGCAGCAGTCGGGATCCCCTCCTCCTTTTCGGGGTTGTTGCTGCTCATGGCACGGTGGGTGTTTGCTGTGTGGAAGAATGTTAACCAACACGGCGCCGCATGGAAGGATGCAGCAATTGTCTACCGTCTCCTCGATGATCGCCGCTACTGTAGCTTTGTCCTTGTCCCCGATATGTGTTGTTGTTGTTGCTGCTGCAACATCCTCACTGTCCATACGTCGTCCGTAGAATGACCAGAAAAATGACCACACCCCGACAATGTAGCTCTAAGAGAGTTGAGGTTTTTTGAGCAGATTTTGAGGGGGTATAAACATGAACCCTACTACAATAAAATTTCACCCACCCGTGCACATGCATGCATTACTACTGGTAGTCTACAATGGATAGCTACAGTAGCTAGCTAAGCTAGCTAGCTAGTAGTACGACGTAGTCCATCATTCTCCACTCGGATCCAACGCTTTACCTACCATGACCATGGCAAGGCGTATGGAGTGGAAGTGGCTAATAATCGATAGACCTTCATGGTAGTAGTCTACCCGTTGTCATCCATCTACTAGCTCGTATCAATATACATGATCTACTGTAGCTACTAGTAGTTGCATGACCTTGAATTGCTACCATACTACTAGCAGTAGTACAACCAAGACTCCTCTGCATCCTTCGTGCAACAACAACGTTCACACAACCAGGGTTACTGCTCGAGTGCGCACCTGCAGCAGCACCTGTAGCGGCGGCACTGTGGCAACAGCAGCAGCAAAGACACTAGTAGACCAAGATCAATCGTTACTGGCTTGCAATCCTACTCGTAGTACTCAAGAAAAGGAGAAGCGAAAGAAGAAGAAGAAGAAGAAACAAATATTTGGTTGGTGTTTGGCGTTTCTACTAGATGTGGTACTTGTATGCATTACTAGGACTGGCAAAGATTGGTTTTGGCGGAGAAAGCTCCTATCGATGTCCACCACAAAAAGACTGATGACCACAATCACAATGGCATCTTGCAGTTTGCGCAAAGCCGTGATTCTTGGTTCTCTCGTCGTCTTGTTGGTGCTACAAGCTCTACGACAAAATTCCACTTCATCTTCCATTTTGGGGTTCCTCGCCAATTTGGAATATTCTCAAGATACACTCAAGTCAAACGTCGCTTCCGTTGTTGCGGAGCAAGCGTCGGCTGGAGCTGGAGCTGGTTCTACTACACCAAAAGTCGCCGTCAACAACAATATCACTTCTTTTACAGCTGGCGAAGAAACCAGTACGAGGAGTGCGACAACTGTCCAAAGTTCCTTGGTCTTTCCCTCCTTCTTAAAGGACTATATCGAATTTCACAATGCCCAACGCCAGCAGGAAAAAACTTCCACTTCTCTCAGCCAAATCAAATACTTGATTTGGCGGTGTCCTTATAACACACAATGTGGAGGCACTGGCGATCGAATCAAGGGCATCCTGACGGCCTTTTATACTGCCATTTGTACTGGTCGGGTATTACTCATTGATTGGCCCCTCGACATGTCTCAAGATGACAAGGATGTCTCCCTGTTTTTACAACCCCATCGCATACAATGGACTATCCCTCCCCAAGTACGACAACGATTGGATCGCAAGAGTAAATTGTACCGAGCCATTGACAATTACGACAATCCATGGTTCAAAAATTTGAGTGTTCCCACTCCCTTTCGGGACCATCCCATTATTGATATGCGCAGCAATTTATGGAGTGAACACGTCAACGCGGTCGTTCGTATAAATGATACTCAATGTATACAAACTTTGTGGCAACAAGAAGTCGCAAAAAACAACAACAACAACAACAACAAGAATAAGTATGATGTACATCATTATGCAGCCCAAGAAAAGTATTTGTTTCGCATGGGCTTTTGGACCATGTTTACCTTCAGTGATGCTGTACACGCTCAGAAACGACGAATGCAACAACAAGCGCAACTATTGAAATTCCCTCCTACCGAATTGTCGTCACCGCCACCACCTCCTTCGCCACTGACAGGACATACTCACGTGGAACCGTACGTCGCGATTCATATTCGTACCGGCATGGGAGGTTCGTCCTTTCAAGATCCACTTCGACATTCGTCCCAATCGGACTTTGAACTCTTTTACAAATGTGCCAAGAAACTACAAACGGGCATTTATCAACGACAACGAAAAATGCTGACGGGTTGCCCAACTAGTATCTACAAGTACAGCTATCAAGATCCACAATTGCCATCCTTGCCCATGTACGTGGCGGCCGACAATGCCATTGCCAAGAAAGCATTAATGGAATTGGATCACGCCTTTGTACAACAACAATCCGATGTAGCAGCCACGACGAATACAGAAACAACAACAACAGCAACAACAACGATTCGTGTCTTGGAAGATTTGAAAATTTATCACATTGATCGTTCCCAAAAAATAAGTATGGGGACCACCGACGACAACAACAAAAACAGCCACGAGAATCCAATGTACAAGGCAGAATTATCGGTATGGGCCGAGCTCAATGTCTTGCTGGAAAGTACTTGTCTGGTAGCGAGTCGCAGTGGATTTTCCGATTTGGCCACGTGGTTACAACCTCCACCCATTCACGCAAAGGTCGCCAAGAGATGTGCCGTCATGTACAATCTCTGCCAAAATGAAACCAAAGTCCAACAAGCCTTGGAGGGGCTCGATTTTACAACCACCATGGCATCTTGTCCGACAGAGACAACGACACCATGAACGAAAACGAAAACGACAGGACTTTTACCAACGCATCACAGCAATCGATCGGATGGGCGGACAGGGAATGAAACACACCATAGCACCATTAGGTGCGGT
>Ga0163149_10001535_pt1 | contig 29543 bp, 22 predicted proteins | sample OliLakLV19MP5G1_FD_148604 | JGI IMG/M metagenome (GOLD analysis project Ga0163149, IMG submission 148604) | Freshwater microbial mat bacterial communities from Lake Vanda, McMurdo Dry Valleys, Antarctica - Oligotrophic Lake LV.19.MP5.G1 | ecosystem: Environmental > Aquatic > Freshwater > Lake >... | reverse complement strand
GGGGGAAGGGTCGGACGGAGGCTTGAGGCCGGGGTACGGCCGCGCGGATTTAGGCCCGGGAATCCCGTATCGTCGTCGAGTCGGCCGTGCGATGCGAACGCCTCCCCGTTCACAACGGGTTCAAACCTGAAGCAGAGAGCGCGGCGAGGCGGGTGTGTCGGCTGGGAGCCGTCCTCGGGATGGCGCAACCGCATGTCAGCAACGCGCGTGCGGATGCGCGGCCTGGTTCACTCCGACACGCGGCGTTCGTGACCGGTCTACTGGCCTTGCTGGGTGTGACCTCGCGCCCATTGTGTCCGTGTCTCGTCTCCTCGCAGCGCGATCTGTTCGAGCAGGGACCGTGTGCGGTCATCGCGGCGTCTGCGAGTGAGCCTTCGTGTGCCGCAAGCCCTGTGCCGCACCGCCGGCGTGCTCGATACCCTTGCCCTGGAGCCGTCCCGTGCCGGCTTCGCGGAGCGGCCGCGTGACGTGGATACGGCATCTCAACCAGCGTGCCAAGGAACTCGAAGGCCAGACCTACGCGCTCTGCCTCGCGTGCAAGCACCCTGGCACGCCGTGGTACGCCAAGACGATCGCGGTGTGGGTGATGGCCTATGCGCTCAGCCCCATCGACCTGATCCCCGACTTCATCCCCGTGCTGGGCTACCTCGACGACCTCATCATCGTGCCTCTGGGCATCGCGCTGGTGGTCCGGCTGGTGCCCAAGTCGGTGATGGCCGAGTGCCGCGCCGAGGCGACGCGGCGGCTGGAGGTGCGGGGACCGCCGCGCTGGATCGCCGGGGCGGTTATCATCGCGGTCTGGCTGGGGCTGGCGGCGCTTGGCGGATGGGCGATCTGGCGATGGTTCGATCCCGCGTCGGCCCTGCATGCCAGCCCGGCACCCGGAGATCAGCGATCGGGGGCCGAGCGCGCCTTGTCGATGTCGCCCAGGATCGTGGCGATCAGCGCTGTCCAGCTGGTCTGGTGGGTGGCGCCCAGGCCACGGCCGGTGTCGGCGTGAAAGTGCTCGTGGAAGAGGACGAGGTCGCCGCTGGCCGGGTCGGTGGTGAGCCAGGGATTGGCACCGTCTGCGGGACGGTGGGCGGGGCGGATGCCATCGACATCAGGAATGAAGAGCGAGGCCAGGCGCCGTCGGATCTCGTTGGCGACCTGATCGAGAGTGAGAAGCCGCCCGGAGCCGTTGGGATGTTCGACGGTGAGGGTGTCGCCATAAAAATGGTGGTAACGCTCGAGGGCTTCGAGGACGAGGAAGTTGAGAGGGAACCAGATCGGGCCGCGCCAGTTGGAGTTTCCGCCGAACATTGCGGTGGTGGATTCGCCCGGCGTGTAATCGACGCGGTACTCGTGGCCTTGAGCGCGGAGGATGAAGGGTGAGGCTTGGTGGAACTTGGAGAGCGAGCGGATGCCGTGGGGCGAGAGGAACTCTGATTCGTCGAGGAGATAGCGAAGGGTTGCCCGGAGGCGATCGGCGTCTGGGACCGCGAGGAGGCGGTGGCCGGGGTGTGGCGACGCGTGATCTGCCTTTCCAGGACCGACCCCGGTGCCACCTCGGGAGGAGTTGACGTGGCGGGCGGCATCTGGGCGGTTCTTGCAGAACCACTCGAGGCGTCGCTTGAAGTCGGGGAGGCGGTCGAGGGTGGCGTCCTCAAGAATCTCGCAGGCGATGATGGGGATGATGCCAACGAGGGAGCGAACGCGAAGGGGCTGGGCGGCGCCGTCGCACTGGAGCGGGTCGTAGTAGAACCCATCGCGTTCGTCCCAGAGTCCGGTGCCGCCGATGGTGTTGATGGCATCGATGATGGAGATGAAGTGCTCGAAGAACTTGGTTGCGATGTCCTCGTAGGAGGGGTCTTCGTGGGCGAGTTCGAGGGCGATGGAGAGCATGGTGCCGCAGTAGAAGGCCATCCAGGCGGTGCCGTCGGCCTGCTGGAGCGTGCCGCCGGTGGGCAGCGGGCGTGAGCGGTCGAAGACGCCGATGTTGTCGAGGCCGAGGAACCCGCCGCCGAAGACGTTTTTGCCGTCGGGGTCCTTTCGGTTGACCCACCAGGTGAAGTTGATGAGGAGTTTCATGAAGGCGCGTTTGAGGAAGTCGCGGTCGCGCTGGCCTCGGGGTGCGGACATCTTGTACACGCGCCAGCAGGCCCAGGCATGGACCGGGGGGTTGACGTCGCCGAAGGCGAACTCATATGCCGGCATCGCGCCGCTGGGATGCATGTACCACTTACGGAGGAGCAGCAGAAGTTGGTCCTTGGCGAATGCCGGGTCGAGGCGGGCCATGCGGATCATGTGAAACGCCAGGTCCCAGGCCGCGTACCAGGGGTACTCCCACTTGTCGGGCATCGAGATCACGTCCGCATTGTTCAGGTGGGTCCAGTCGGCGTTCCGGCCGATCAGACGCGCGGCGGGCGGCTTGGGCTGGGCCGGGTCGCCCGCGAGCCACTCGGGGATCCAGTAGTGATAGAACTGCTTGGACCAGATGAGCCCGGCATACGCCTGACGGGCGATCAGGGCGTGCTGGGGGTCCATGCTGGCCAGGCCAAGCGCGGCGTAGAACTCGTCGGCCTCGGCGATGCGGCTGGCAAAGATCGCGTTGAACTCCGCGAAGGGCTGCGACGGTGTTGTGCCCGATGGCGCGGTGCGCGTGGGCGCAGATGTGGCGGGCGTGTCGCGGGGCGTGGCCACACGGGTCAGGCGCAGACGAACTGTGCGGGACTCTCCGGCCGGGATCGAGAGATTGAACCAAGCGGCGGCCTTGGTGCCGGTCTGATCGGGGTTGACGGCGGCGGCGGCGTTGTGGATGACGCGGTCGTGGAAGGAATCCTTCACATGGGGGGAAGAGCTCGGGGAGTTGAAGAGGCGCTGGGTGTTGGTGTTGTTGTCGGTGAACAGGAGGGTGGGAGGAGCGGCGCCGGCGATGGGATCGATCGCGAGTTGGTACGTGCCCAGGCGCGGATGCTCGGCACGGACCATGCCGGAGGCTTGAGCGGAGAGCCGCGGTGTGGTCGCGTTGGCCGCGCGCCACGACCAGGTGTTGCGGAACCAGAGGGTGGGCAGGACATGAATCGGAGCGGCTTGGGGGCCGTGGTTGGTGATGGTGATTCGGATCAGGATGTCGTGTGCCGCGGCCTTTGAGTACTCGGCTTGGACATCGAAATAGCGGGAGGCGTCGAGCGCGCCGGTGTCGGCCAGTTCGAGCTCGGGTTCGAGGCGGGAACGGCGTCGATTCTCATGGACGAGTTGCGCGTAGGGGTACTCAGCCTGGGGGTACTTGTAGAGAGCTTTGAGATACGAGTGTGTCGGTGTCGCGTCCAGATAGAAGTAGTGCTCCTTCACGTCCTCACCGTGGTTGCCCTCTGGGCCGTTGAGGCCGAAGAGTCGCTCCTTGAGGATCGGATCCCTTGTATTCCAGAGGGCGAGCGCGAAGCAGAGGAGGCCCTGATCGTCTGAGATGCCGAGCAGCCCGTCCTCACCCCAGCGGTAGGCGCGGCTGCGCGCGTGATCGTGAGGGAACGAGTTCCAGCAGTCGCCATCGGCGGAGTAGTCCTCGCGGACGGTGCCCCACTGACGCTCGGCGAGGTAAGGCCCCCAGCGACGCCACGGGGCGGGAGAGGCCACCCTCGAGCGTGAGGACGGCCTGAGGGCTGACCAGGTCCGTTTGGACAGCGGCGGGCGCCGGCGCGGATCCGGACCGGGCCGTGGGCTGCCCGAGACCCAGCAGCGTGCCCCCGCAGAGCGTGAGTCCTGCCGCGGCCGAGAGCATGACGTTGCGACCCATGTCAGCACCTCCTTTGGTGGGAGGTGAGATGCCAGCGGAGCCCGCCGGTTGCGTGCGATGCGGCGTGATGTGAGACGCCTACGCCAGCACTCGCGTCGGGTGCTCGCCCATCCGCAGCGCCCAGGCCATGATGGTCAGCGACGGGTTGACCGCGCCGCTCGAAGGGAAGACGCCCGCGTCGCACACATACAGGTTGGTCATGTCATGGGCCTTGCCATCGATGTCCACGACGCTCGCGCGAGGGTCGGCGCCCATGCGGAGGGTGCCGTTCTGGTGGCTCACTCCGCTGATTCCCAGGCGCTGGTGGAGACAGGTGGGGCGAGCGCGGCCATGGCGGGCCTCGGCCCGTTCGAGCGCGACCTCCAGCGTCGTGCGCAGTCGGTCGTACGCCTCCGTGTTGTTCCGCCGATACGCCAGACGGATCGAGCCATCCGCACGCAGCGCCACCCGGTTGGAAGGGTCGGGCAGGTCTTCGGCCGTCAGGAAGAAGTCGACAGTCCGCCCGGCGATGTCCTCCATCGACATGCCGGGGAGGGCGTCGCCCCGCAGCCACGCCAGCGTTCCCGGATCCGGCTTGCCCATCAGCTGGATTGTCCCCAGGGGATGCGGTGAATCCGGTGCCCCGAAGTAGAACTCGGTGAGCCCGAACCCCTTCTGGAAGGACGAGGGATTGGGCGTGTCCATGACCGCCACAAAGCACCCGTTCTGGTGGCACATGTAGTTGCGCCCCACCTGGTCGGATGAGTTGGCCAGCCCGCGTGGCCAGCGTTCGTTGCTCGACCGCAGCAGAAGGGCCGCGGAGTTGATCGCCCCGCACGCGACCACGACCATCGAGGCGCGAGCGACGCGGTGCTCACCCTGATGCATGTACTCGACGCCCGCAACCTCGCGCCCGATGCGGTCGGTGGTCGAGCGTGTGACCCGCGCACCGGTGACGATCTCCACGTTGGGGTGCGCCAGCGCCGGGCGCACGCCGCAGACGTGCGCATCGGCCTTGGCCTCGGTCAGGTCGGGATAGCCATCGAAGTTCGAGAGGCGATACTCCGCGTCCTGGATCGCGGGACGACTTCCTGCGGGATCGGCTCTGGCATCCTCCGGCAGACGGACGCCCAGCGGGATCGGGAACGGGTTGTATCCGACGGCCCGCAGATCCTCGTACATCTCGCGCATCCGCGATTCGAACGGGATTGGGCCGTGCGGAAACGGGCGCGCGCACCGCGGCTCGTGCGGGTCCGACCCGCGCTGCCCGTGAACGTGGTACATCCATTCGGCCCGTTCATAGAACGGCTCCAGATCGTCGTATCCGATCGGCCACGCCGGCGAGACGCCCCCCCAGTGCCGCAGCTCGCCGAAGTCGCGCTCGCGCAGACGCAGCAGCGCGGCCCCGTACACCTTGGTGTTCCCGCCCACCCAATAGTGCGTGTATGGACGGAAGGCCTGGTCGTGCTCGTCGTACCAGGTCTCGGAGGCCAGATAGCGGCCTTGCTCGAAGATGGCACGGGTATCCCAGTTCTCCCTCTCGCGCGGCAGGAATCCGCCGCGCTCAAGGATCAGGATGCGTTTGCCCGTCGGGGCAAGGGTCGCGGCGAGCGTGCCGCCGCCCGCGCCCGTGCCGATGATGATGACGTCGTGGTGGTCTGTGGACATGTGGTTCCCTTTGGACATCGCGCGCCGGGCTCACTCGCTGTCGGTGTCCTCACCGCGGCTGATGTCGGCGGACGGGACGGCCGTCGGGTGCGAGCCTTCGCATCCGAAGATGCACGCTCCGCTCGTGGGGTGATTGATCTTGGCGCAGTGGGCGTGGGCCTCGCCGGTGATGGCCGCGTACGCCCCTGCGGTCAAGAGCATCGCTCCGACCGGCGCGAGCACGTAGATCCAGAAGGCATCGAACCTGCCCGCCACCATCGCGGACCCAAGCGAGCGGGCCGGGTTCATGCTCATGCCGGAGATTGGCGCCTCCACTGTGATGAAGACCGCGACCAGCGCGCCGCAGACCAGGCCGGTATATGCGGCCACGCTCGGCGTTCCCGTCATCACCAGCACGACGGCCATCAGGATGGCCGACATCGCCGCCTCGGCCACCAAGGCGACTCCCCGTCCCCGTGGTCCGGGCACGGTGACGACGTGGCTTACCGATGGATGACGTATGACGCCGGGGATTGCGAGTCGGCACAGCCAGACCCCGCTGATCCCGCCGATGATCTGGGCCAGGACATAGAACATGGCATCGATTGGCGTGACTCGGCCCAGCGCGAGCATGGCCAGCGTCACAGCGGGGTTCACGTGCGCGCCCGACCTGGCACCAAGCGGCGAGTAGATCAGCGTTATCGCCGTCAGCCCCATCGTCAGCCCCATCAGCCCGCGCCGCAGCAGGCTGCTCTGGACGCGCCCGCTCAAAGGCGAATCGGGGTGCCCAAGCAGGGCCGCCCCGAGGCAGGCGACGACCATGAAGCACCCAAGCAGCAGACCCTCGATCAGATACTCCGGCCAGTGTGTCGAGAGCGCGTCCCGCATCGGGTGGTTGGATGCACGCCGGCACCGAGCGTTACGCGCCGGTTGCCTCCGCCCGGTCCGACAGCACCACCCGCTCCAGCCTCAGCAGTTCGCCGAGCGACCACGCCTGGAACGGGCACCCGCCGGGCGTATGGGGCGAAATGGCATCCGCCACCTCGCTCACATGCCCCAGACCCGCCTGGCGCAGATGGGCGAGCAGCGGTGCGACAAACCGCGCCCTCGCCTGGGCCTTCGCCTCCCGCGTGCCGCCTCGCACGCGCACGAATGCCTCGACGAACGGCCCGAGCAACCAGGGCCAGACCGTTCCCTGGTGGTACGCCCGATCGCGCCGCCGTCCGCACCCTCGCGTTCTGGGACAAGGACCGCTTCCTCGACGACTTTGAGTACCCGCTGGCCCACACACCCTGCGAAAACGTCATCGGTGGCAAGTTCTGCCACTTCCCACATCGCGTGGCCGAGGCGTTTCCCCAGCAGCATGAACTGAAGCACATGGGAATCGAGTCCTACATGGGCGTGCCCCTGCTCGACGGCGACGATCGCACGCTGGGCCACCTCTACATCATGGACGATCGTCCGATGCCCCCCGAGCCCCGCTACCTGGCGGCGTTCCGGATATTTGGCGCCCGCGCCGCCGCCGAGCTCATCCGCGCCAATCTCGAGCACTCGCTCGCGCAGAGCGAGCAGCGACTCCACGACCTGTTCGATCAGGCTCCTATCGCGTACGTCCACGAGGGACTCGATTCGCGATTCATCCGCGCCAACAACGCCGCACTCCGCATCCTGGGCCTGCGCCGCGACCAGATCGAAGGAACCTACGGCAAGACGTTCGCCCCCGACACGCCCGACGCCCAGCGCCGGATCCGCGAAGCCTTCGAGTCCGTCGGACGCGGGACCCACACCCCTGGCGCGGTCCTCGAACTCCGCCGGCGCGACAACAACAAGCCCGTCTGGATCCAGTGGTGGTCCAACCCGGATGTCTCGGGTGCCTTCACGCGCACCATGTTTCTCGACATCACCGACCGCGTCCTGATGGAAACCGAGAAGGAACGTCTCGAAGCCCAGAACAAGCGCCTCGAAGAGGACCTCAAAGCCGCACACGACTTCGACACCATCGTCGGAAGCAGCCCCGCACTGCTCCGGGTCCTTGAGAGCGTCCAGCAGGTCGCACCCACATCCTCGCCGTCCTGGTACAGACCAGCGGAGCCATCGCCGGTGCCAGCGGCGCGGCTGCCATCCTCGGCCTGCCCCCGAGCACGCTCCGCAGCCGGATGCAGAAGCTTGGAATCGCACGCCAGACAAATCCAGACTGAACTTACCCCGTACTGTTTCTCGCAAGACCCCGACGCGATCAGTCGCGTCCGACGCGACCGATCGCGTCGCGTCGCCCATGGTCGAAAGTGCCGGATCCACCATAACACGATGCAAGGCAAGACCTTGCACCATCGACGCGATCAAGAAGTGGATCATCGAAGGCGCTGTGTGGCCCAGGGCTTTGGACGCGGCAGGAAAGGGAGAGTAAGCGTAACGTTTCCGGGCCTGCGAGCTGGCACTGTGCCGGGTCGGAGAAACAGACATGGTTCGCTGTCACGGACGCCGACCGCACGACATCCAACATACGCGTGGCGGACGCCGTCAACTCCCGCCCCCACTCCGTCTTTCCATCCACTTTCCACTTTGCCGAGGAACACTCCCATGAAGATCAAGGACTCCATTGCGGTCGTGACCGGTGCCAATCGCGGCATTGGCCGCGCCTTTGTCGAACAACTGCTTGCCCGCGGCGCCAAGCGCGTATATGCCGGCGCTCGCGACCCATCTATGCTCAAAGACCTTGTCGCGAGCGGCGGTGGTCGTGTTGTCGCGCTGAAGATCGACGTGACCGATCCCGCAAGCGTGAAGGCCGCCGCCAGCAGCGCCAAGGACGTCACCTTGCTCATCAACAATGCCGGGGCCTTGGAAGCGGGCAGCCAACTGTCGGCGGAAATCGCTGGCATCCGCAAGGACTTTGAAACGAACTACTTTGGCACGATCAACATGGTGCGAGCCTTTACGCCGGCGCTCGAGGTCAACAAGAACGGGACGATCGTCAACGTACTCTCTGTGGTCGCTTTCGCCAGCATGCCGGGGCTCGGGGGATACTCCGCGTCAAAAGCCGCGGCGCACTCGTTGACGTTGGCGCTGCGCGGCGAGCTGGGCAAAAAGCGTATCAGCGTGCATGGAACGTACCCTGGCCCCGTGGATACCGACATGGCCAAGGGCGTAGACCTTCCGAAGACCCCGGCCAGCGAGGTAGCTGGCGTGACGCTCGACGGGGTCGAGGCAGGACAGGAGTACATCTTCCCGGATCCCATGGCGAAGCAGGTGTATCAAGGCTGGCGCGCCGACCACGCCGCAGTCGAGGCCCAGTTTGGCTCGATGTGAATGTGCGGGCCTGTCCTGCCCTTGAAATCCTGATCCAGTCGGGTTGAGAGCGTTAGGATACAAGGTACCCAAGGAGCTCTCGATGAAACGGAAGCGGCATTCGACGGACGAGATCATCAGGAAGCTGCGGGAGGCCGAGGGGTTGGAGGCCTCGGGCGCATCGGCGGCGGAGGCATCTTCAACGACTCCTCCGGCACGCTGACGCTGGACAGCTCCACGGTGACCAACAACACCGCGGGCGGCGCCGGCGGGGGCGTCTTCGTGGATGATCCGGTCCAGAACAGGTACCTCATCACCATTCTCGACTCGACCATCTCCGGAAACACCGCCGCAGGCAACGGTGGAGGTCTCTCTCACGACGGCGGGCTTGCTGGCGTGGCGACCGTCATCCGATCCACGATCTCGGGAAACTCCGCGGCCAAGGGGGGCGGGATCGACATCGTCACCGGCTCGCTTGTGCTCACCAACTCGACGATCTCGAACAACGCCGCGTCGGACCAGGGCGGCGGCCTGTTCAACTCCTCCGCTGGCGAGCTCGAGGTGAGCAACTCGACGATCACGGCCAACACCGCGGCCAACGGCGGCGGCGGCTTGGCCACCTCGGGGGGCGCCGCCACGCTGCGCAGCACCATCCTGGCCGGGAACATCGGCGGAGACGTTCTGGGCACGCTTACCTCGGACTCAAGAACAAACCTCATCAGCGGCGACCCCCTGCTCGGACCGCTGGCCGACAACGGCGGCCTGACGCTCACCCACGCCCTGCTCACCGGCAGCCCTGCTCGCGGCACCGGGTCGAACCCGCTCAGTCTCACCACGGACCAGCGCGGTGGCTCCTTCGCCCGCACGGTTGGCGGCTCGAGTGACATCGGGTCCTTCCAGGACCAGACACCTCTCTCCACCGGGGTTGCCACCGTCGCCGTGTTCGGCGGGAACGGGCTCAACATCACCCTCGCCCACGAGACCAAGGCCCAGCGCTCCAAAGGCACCGGCTTCGGCCCGGTCCAGCTCGACGCCCAGACCAAGCAGATCACCTACCGGATCTTCAACGACGGCGACGCAATGCTGGTGATTGCGGCCATCGAGCCGCGCGGCCAGAGGCCCGGCGACTACTCCATCATCTCCGCACCCTCGCTCAACATCGCGCCCGGGGAGTCCTCGTCCTTCACTGTGTCGTTCGATCCGGTCGCCTACGGCACCCGCCGCGCCAACATCGCCATCTTCTCCAATGACGCCGGAAACGGCGGGCGCTTCACGCTCCGCATCGCCGGGCGCGGCATCCCCGACCCCGACCTCCAAGACATCGATGTGACCGGCGGAACCGCCTCGATCTCCGACAACGACCGCAAGGCGCGCAACAACACGGGCCAGAAATTCGGCACCGCTTCCGTGGGCGGACAGGTCATCACGGTGTACACGATCACCAACGTGGGAAACACGACGCTCACACTCCAGCAAGTCAGCGTGGTGATCGCGGGCGCCAACCCCGGAGACTTCAGGATCGTCACGTCCCCACCGGTGGCGGCGATCGGCCCCGGCGGTACGACGACGTTCTCGATCGCGTTCTCGCCCACGGCCCTCGGAGCCCGGCACGCGACGCTGCAGCTGTTCACCGACGATCCAGACGAGGAGACGTTCGACTTCAAGGTCATCGGCACTGGCACCTGATGCAGGAACAGTGTCGCCCAATCGACGAGTTCAACAAGGCTTGGCGAGGTCCGACCACGCGGCTCGGCGAGCTGGCCCACCTTCATGTCAACCGCATCAACTCCGCTCAGGTGCTCGGGGACGAGATCCTGAAGTACCCGCGTTCCCATAACGAGTCCCGATTTCTGCGGATCCACGCATTGAGCGCGGGTGACGGGCTAACCGTCGCGCGATCGCTGGGGCATGTCCAGCGAAGTCTTCAGCGGCTGGAGGACGCGGGCTCAGAGTCGGACGAGCAGTCACCAGGCAGGGCGTTCGTACTCCAGCTGTACCGCTCTTAACCGCCCTCGGGCGGCATCGCCACCCGAACCGGCCGCCCCAGGAAACTCGCGAGTTCCAACGCGAGCTTCATGGCCCCGTCGCGCCCCGGCCACGAGCCGTCGGGCTTGCGGTCGTTCTCGCCGACAAAGACCAGATCGCGGCCGCGGAAGTGCTCGGTCAGGTCCGCGGCACCGCTGGCGTTGGAGGGCCGGCCCAGCGCGTCCATCCCACCCGCCTGATCACCTCCGCCACCTTCGAAAGATCTCGCTCGGCGTACACCGCGTCCGTGATCGCCGCCCACGCGTGCCCCAGCACCAGCTGCGCCGCCTCCAGCCCGAACTCCCTGCGGATTCTTGTCGCGGCCGTGTGCCGAAGCTGGTGCGGGTGCCAGCGGTGCGTCTCGCGCCACGCCCGAAGCTCCTCCCGCTCCTTGGACGTCAGCTGTCCCTCGAACTGCTGATGCGTCTCGGACCTGCCCGACGCCAGCACGCGCGGCCGCAGGCGCTCCGGAGGCGGGAACGCCAGGTCGCACGCGCGCTGGATCGCGCGGCGGTAACTGTCGGTCGTGTAGTGCTTGCCCGCAGGCCGGGCCGGCGAGGTGGACCGGTTCGTGCCGGGAGAGTTTCCATAGCCGTGTGGTACGCGGCGTCGCGCGTGGGCGGCCGCCCGCCGCTGATCCTCGGCGTCCTGGGGACCAAAGAGGGGCCGTTCAATCGCCCGGTTTCTCATGAACTCCGTGATGATCCGCTGGGCGTCGGGGCCGAAGTAGATCGTGCGGGCGATCTGCCGGTGCGAGTTCTTGTGCTGGGCCGGCCGGTACGCCCAGACGCCCCCGGCGGCCGCGGCGTCGATGTCCGCGGCCCGAAGCTGGAGCAGCTCGCCGGGGCGGGCCCCCGTGAGCACTTGGAGGTCAATCAGCGCACGCACCTGCCTGCTCACACTCTCCATCGTCGCCCGCACCACCGTCAAGTCGACGGGAAGAACGCGCTTGTCCTCGGTCGCCTCGGATCGGCCCCGCTTGAGCGGAGCAAGCATCGAAAGCGACTGCGGCACCGAGGGCGGCACCAGCTCCTGCGAGGCGGCCAACCGGAACGCCGCCAGGATGATCCTCACCCGGTCGTTGGCGGTCCTGCGGGACCAGGGCCGCCGCGGCGGGGTTGCCCCCTCGTCGCCGCGGATCATCGCGTCACGAATCATCCGCAGCCGCCGCGGGCCAAACTGAGTTACGGGGGTCGAGCCGTCGAACTGGCGGAGCAGCCGAAGGGTTATGCGGATCGCGTGCGAGCGTTTGCCGCCGACGCCTTCTCCGATGCTCCGCCAGTACGCGAGCAGAGCCTCGTCGACTGTCGGGCCGCTTGATCCGGCCCCGTCGCTTCTCGCCTGGGCGGGTGCTTCCGCGACCGGCGGGCGACGTCCTTGCGACTCCCACTCTCCGACGATTCGGTGGTACGCCTCGCGGCTGCCGCCCGAGCCGTGCTCGCCGAGCCAGTAGTCCCGACGCTTGCCGGTCACGGCGTCGGTGAGTGTCACGATGGCCTGCGAATAGCCTGGGCGCTGGCGTTACGACGGGGTTCTGGGCATTGGCGGTGCCTCCGAGCGACGCAGCGCGGTGTAACACCGCGCTCCTTTGCGTCCTTGGCTGCACCGCCGACCACCGGCGGGTATCCGGAATCTCCGGATTCAGCGAGACTTATGGCAAATCGGGGTGACAGGATTTGAACCTGCGACCTTCTCGTCCCGAACGAGACGCGCTACCAAGCTGCGCTACACCCCGGACATGCCCGACGACTTGCGCCAGCGGGCTCGAATCGAGCGGATTGTAGCCAGCCGATGGGCCCGGGACGCCGGTGGCACGAATCGGCAAGGCATCGGGGACGCCGCCTGAAACCCCGGGGCTGGCGGCCGGTGCAATCGTGGCAGCGGGGAAGACGGGCGACTTAGGGCGTTCGCCTCACGCACTTCGGCCCCAGTCAGCCAGCCCAGAGGATTCCAGGATGCTCGCCCAGATGCTCGCGGTAGTCGGTCGGCGACGGACGTTGGCCGCGGCGGCCTTGGCAAGCGTGGCGGGCATCTGCTCCCAAAGTCTTGGGCAGCCTACGGAATCGGGCGACTTCCTGGCGGGGCTGCGTGATGAAGCCGCCCGGTTGGCCCCGCTCATCCACACCGACGCCGGTCGGGAGTGGTCGATCGCGACGGCCCGTCTGACGCCGATCACGCCCCGTTCGATCTGGTTTCGGCAGGAACCTCGGGCGATCCTGTCAGCGGCCGAGTACGCCGCGCTGCCGGAGGCCGAGCGTGCGGGCTTCACCGAGCGTCCGATCACGGATCAGACGTACTACGCGACCAACTTTGGCACGCCGCTGTGCTACGCGCGGGCTCTGGACATCGCCGCGGAGGCTGCCGGCCTCGAGACGTTCAACGGCGCCCGTGTCCTCGACTATGGCTACGGACAGATCGGCCAGGTCCGCATGCTCGCGGCCTGCGGGGCGGAGGTGGTGGGCGTTGATCCTGCGGCCGGCCTCCGCGCCCGATACAGCCTGCCCGAAGACCAAGGCGCTTACCCGCCCCATGCGGGCGCAGGCGAATCGACGGGTCCGCGGGGCGCCGTTACCCTCGTCAGCGGCTACTGGCCCGGCGAGCCGGAGACCGCCGCCGCCGTCGGAACCGGCTTCGACGCCATCATCGCCCGCAACGTGCTCAAGCATGGATACGTCCGCCCGATCGGCGAGGTGCCGCCCGGTTCACAGATCAATCTGTCGTGTACCGATGAGGAGTTTCTGAAGGCCGTGTTCGACGCGCTGAATCCCGGTGGCGCGCTGGTGATCTACAACCTCGGAGGGCCAAGGTTGCGCGACGGCGCGTACGACCCGTCGGCGGACATCAACTGCCCGTGGACGCGGGGCGCGCTCGAGGCCGCGGGCTTCGAGGTCCTCGCGTTCGACATGGACGACTCCGAGCCGACCCGCCAGCACGCCGTCGTGTTCGGCTGGGCCCAGAAGACCGACCCCTTGGGCTCGCAGTGGTTCAGCCTGTACACGCTGGTGAGGAAGCCGAGGTAGCGCGAATCGTGCTTGATACCCGGCGGTCAAGGTGCCACCAGCCGCGGCTTTGAGCGGCTGGCGCGTTTGGGCCGCGGACGACCAGGAATCAGACGGATCGCCGGAGACGCGCTGGGGTGCCATCGAGCGTCGCTTGGCACATTCGAGACGATACGTCGCCCAGTCACGCTCGCACAAGCCGTTCAGAGCCGCGGCTGGTGCCACGTCCGCAGCCCGGTTCCGCTGACGATCGGGATCAGAGCGTCAACACCACTCCCCGAAGCGTCATCGCCACCGACCACGCCTGGGCCGGGCATCCATCTGGGCGGGGCGGAATCGCCCGCGAGAAACCCGTGTTCCCGTCGTATACCTCCGCCAGTTGCCCCGGACAGTGGCGGGTCATCTGCTGGAGCAGCGGCTCGAGCAGCGCCCGCCCCGCGCGGCGCGACTCCGCCGAAAACCCGCCCGCCCGCAGCGTCGCCTCGACGTAAGGCCCCAGCAGCCAAGGCCACACGGTCCCCTGGTGGTATGCCTCGTCGCGTTGGCGCAATGGCCCGGTGTACCGCGGATGGAACGCCGCGTCGTCCGGGTCGAGCGTGCGCAGGCCCGTCGGCGTGAGCAGCCGACGCCGGATCGTGTCGAGCACGCCGTCCCTCTGCTCGGGCGAAAGCGGTGAGTACGCCAGACTCGTGGCAAAGACCTGGTTCGGGCGGATCTGGGCCGCCGGTTGGCCCTTCAGCGGTCGCCCGCCCTCGGGAACCAGGTCGTAGAGACAGTTGGCCGTCGGATTCCAGAAGAGCAGACGGAACGCGGGCGCGACGCGTTCGGCCAGGGCGTCGAGCACGTCGGCCGTGCTCGAAGGGTGCCGTGGCCCCGGCATTGCGGGGCCACGCTCTGACGCCGAAGCCGCGCGAGTTGCCGAGGAGTCCGCCATCTCTGGCGCCCGAGCGTGGTCGCTCAGGGCCGCGACCACACCACCCGTCACGCCACCAGCAACCGCCCGCAGCATCGCAGCCGTGGCCCGCAGGGCGTGGTACCACAGCGCGTTGATCTCAACGGCCTTGCCGGCCCTCGGAGTGAACGAGATCCCGTCCCGCCTCGCGTCCATCCATGTCAACTGCGTCTGCGTATCGCCCGCGACGATCAGGGCGTCGGCGGGGTCCATGAAGATCGGCCCGGATGGAGCGTCGGACAAGTCGCCGCGCGGGCGGTGATGATCGCTGGCTCCGGGCCGCGTGTAGGCGGTCGGTGAGGCATCGCTTGCCGGGTCGGGCAGGTCCTCACCCGCCCTCGTGCCGTCGCGATACGCGCCCAGGATGTCCACGCACGCTTCCAGCAATGCCGCGTCGACCGCCCCAGTCCCCAGCCACAACTCGTGCACCGCATGGATGAACCACAACGACGCATCGGCGGTGTTGTAGTGCGGCGAACCCCCGAAATCGTCGAATCGGTTGGGGATGATGCCCTGGCGCCGGTGACGCGCGAACGTCGACAGCACCGAGTGCGCGTCGGCGTGCCGACCCGTGGCGATCAGCAGCCCCGGCACGCAGATCATCGCGTCTCGTCCCCAGTCGGCGAACCAGGGATACCCGGCCAGGATCGTGAGGCCCGGATGGCCGTACGCGTCCGACGCCGACCCCCCGCGCGGGACGATGAAGTCGTCACCAGCGGCGCAGAGTTGCTCGAGACCAGATCGGTCGGCGGGGGAGATGCTCACCGGCCCCGCGCCAGCCGCACTCTGTCCATCAGCCGCGGCCTTCGCGCACGCCTCCACCATCGCCCGCAGCCGCGTGGATCGTCGCGCCACGTCCTGCTCGGGCGTGTCCGCGGGCTTGGCGTCCACCGTCGCGTAGATCGTCGTCGAGATCTCGTGGTCCAGCCCCTGCGAGTCGATGATGAACTCGCCGGGCGTGTACACGTCCTCCAGATAGTCCTGCCCGCGGTCGAGTTCCCGCTCGTACCGCAATCCCTCCCACCACGTGGCGTCGTCCCGAAATCGCGGGGCGTCGGAGGTAACGACGACGCCCATGTGGTCGCAAACGACCACCACCCCCATGCCGACGCGGCGGCACTGGAACACCGCGTCGATCGGCGAGCCCGCCGGCCGACGGCGCAGCGAGTGGAAGTCGCGCAGGGCGATCAGCGGGCGCAGTTGCAGGCGGACCCGCCGCCCAGGGGCGCGGACCGTGTACCTGATCTCGACCGCGTTGCGTCCGTGCGACAAGTGCAGGCGCTTCTCAATGTGGACCCCGTCGACCAGGTATCGCCACACGCAGGATGGGCCGCGCTCGAATGTGACCAGGTTCGGATGGGTCTTGGGGCGATCGGGCAGCCCCTCGAAGTGGAAGCGCGTCAGGTTGACCACACGCTCGGATGCCGCGCCCCGGTCGATCGTCATCCGCTCATCCATCGAGTGCAGGGCCGCCACACGGGCCACCGGCGGCCGCATGGCGGCCACGAGCAGCGCGTGGTACCGGCGCGTCGGCACACCCAGCATCGTGCCCATCGCAAACCCGCCGAGCGAGTTGGTCAGCAACCACTCGGTCCCCAGCGGGTCGACCTGGTCGGGCGTCATCGCGAGCGGGCGCGGCAGGATGGAGTCATTGGTGCTCACGGCGTTGGGAAGCAGCGTAGCGGACGGCGCCCCGTCGGGCGCGCTGGAACTTGTGCCCCGTGTGGCGATTGGCACGGTGGGGGTTGGATGCTCGGGGGTGAACGCGGGGCTCGCCCTGCCCCCCGCCGGCGATCCCGCCGCCCGCTCACACGATCACGACGTTCGCCCGGTCCTCGAGTTGAAGATCCGGCACGCCCGCAGAAACGCAACCCACCCCAGCACGACGTACACGGCACACACTCCGAGCGTCACCAGCGTGAACTGCATCAGCGTCACGCTGACTCCCGCCACCCAGTACGTCGGCTCGCCTCCGCCCGACCAACCAGAGCCGTCGTTGTTGGATTCGATCGCGCCGTTCAACGCGAACATCCCCAGCGCCACCGGGTTCGCCCCGAGCACCACCCCCGCGATCGTGTTCTGGGTGGTGGACTCGAGCCGGAGCGCGCTCACGCCAAACCCTATCGCAATCGGAAAAATCAGCCACAGCACCAGGGCCAGGCATGTGTTCAGGATCGACGCGACCGACCCCTTGGGCGTAAGCAACGCCAGCAGCACACCCGTGCCCGAAAGCAACGCCACCCCCGCGACCATCGTGAACGTCAGATGCACCACAATCCACGGCGGCAGGCGGTCTAGTACCACGCCCGCAAACACGAAATGCACCAGCACCAGCGCCGGCAGGTCCCACTGGCGGGCCAGCGAGCCCGTGAGCTTCCCGAGCAGAATCTCGCGCGGCGACAATCGCGTCGTGAGCAACGTCTCCCAAGTCCGGGCCTCGCGCTCCTCCGCCAGCGACCCCGCGTTCTGCGTCGCGGCTCGCAACAGCACCAGCCCCTGCCCCAGAGCCGCGACCGCGTAATGCAGAGGTTCCAGCTCCCCCTCGGTCATCCAGTACGCGAACAGGAGCACCCCCAGCACCTGGCAGCAGATGGCCAGCTGGCGTGGCGGCACCACCACCGCGTGCCCGAGTCCCACCCGCTTGAGCGCACGGAACAACGTGAGCGCGACCAGCCCACCCACGAACACCGCGAACACGCCCGTGGCGACCAGCAGCGCGGTCGGTCCTCGCCCGCCGAACGCAAGCCACTCGCTGCTCGCAGAGCGCATCCCCTCCCACGCGCCATACACGGGCAGGAAGACCCCCAGAACCGCCAATATGGCCAGCGACATCAACGCGCCGGTGAGCCCTTTGCGACGTGAGGCGGACCGCGTGCCCTGTCGCCGAAGTTCGCGCCAGAGCACGGGGTGTTCGCCCAGCGTGCGCGAGTGGGCTCGCGCGAAGGCGGGCGCCCGCGCGGCAGGAGGCGCGACCGCGGGCGCGACTTCCAGGACGCTCGCCGCGGACCCCGTGACACCCCCGCGTGAGTCACCGGAATCGGCCGGTCCAGCTGGCGCTCCGTCCGACGCGGGAACCGGTGTACCGCTTGACTCCACGCCGCCGTCCGTACCCGCGCGCGGCTTGGACACGCGCGGCTTCTTCCCCCGCTTCACCACCACGGAGCGATCCGCCGCGCCGAGAATCTCCTCGCCTCGATCGCCCGTCAGCCGCCCGCGGAACGCCATGCTCGCCAGCATCAGCAGCAGGATCGACGCACCAACGTTGTAGAGCGAGTTGGAGGCCCACAATCCCGAGATCTCAACCCCCGGCGGCCCCGGATTGCCCGACGCCAGCGCCATGACCATCGTCAGCGTTGCCGGCGAGCAAGACGCCCCGAAGACCTGGATTGCCTCGGTCTGGCCCAGCACTCCCCGCGACATGAGGAGGAACACCACCGCCCCCGGCGCGATCATCAGCCCCAGCGTCGCCCCGATCGCCACGGATCCGGCCAGCGCCGACCGTCTCGCGAACACCGACACCAGCATTCCCATCGTTCCTGCGAGCAACGCCGCCGACAGCGTGATCGCGCTGCCCGCCAGCACCACCTCCGCGTCCACGCCGCCGAACAACCGCAGCCCTAGCAGCAGCGGCACCGAGACCAAGGCCAGGACCGCCACGCTCACCATCCCGCTCGCGAGCTTGCTCCCGATGATCTGGGCCGCCGTCAGCGGCGACGTCAGCAGCGCGGGCAGCGACCTGGCGCGAACCTCATCGCACACGCTCGGCCCCGCGAGCATGGCCGCGATCAACGGCAGGAAGATCATCTGGAACCACAGGATCGCCGTGGTCACCCCGGGCGCCACCTCCTGCAACTGCTGGAGCGCGGCCGCGCCGACCTGGTTCGCCCCACCCGGCCGATTGGCCAAGAACACCAGCACCGCCAGCCCCACCAGCAGCATCGCGTACACGGTGCGGACGATGAACGTCGAGTTCTTCCGCCCCGCGACCCGCATCTCCTTCTGGAACACCGCGCCAAAGAACAGCGCGTGCGGAGAGAGCGTGCCCAGACGCCGCCACCATCGCGCCAGGAATCGTCCGATCGCCCGCAGTGGACGACGTCGCGGCCTGCTCGTCGGCGCGGGCGGTGAAACGACCGGGATGGCGGAGGCGTCGCTCATGCCAAACAGGACCCCTCGGTGGGTGCCGTGGCCGCGGCTCTGAGCGCCCACGCTCGAACGACCCGCGGCGCCAGACTCTCCTCGAGGCTTTGAGGTCCAGCGCGTGGCCGCCCAACGCCGCGGCCACACCACGCGTGCTCCCGCTTCATTGCAGCGCCCCCGTCGTCAGTTTCAGGAACGCATCCTCCAGCCTCACCTCGCGCGGCGTGAACGCCGCGATCCGCACCCCCGCCCCCAGCAATCGCTCGATCAGGAAGTGGTGCGTGTGCTCGCCGGGGGTCAGCGCCACATGCAGCGTCGCGCTCGAGGCCTCATCGATCGTCACGCTCGTGACCCGCTCATCGGCCAGCAGCGCGGCCTTGGCCATCGCCACGCCCGTCCCATCGCCCTCCAGCCGGATGTCGATCTGCTCGCCAGGTCTGGTCTTGGCGTACGCCTCCTGGATCGACCCGGCGTACAGCAGCCTGCCCCGCTCGATGATCCCGATCGAGGTGCACATCTCCGCCAGTTCGCTCAGGATGTGGCTGCTGACCATCAGCGCCTTGCCCATCCGCCCGAGTTCCTGGAGCAGGCCTCTCATCTCGATCCGTGCCCGCGGATCGAGCCCGGACGCCGGCTCATCCAGCAGCAGCACCTTCGGCTCGTGGATCAGCACGCGGGCCACGCCCAGCCGCTGCTGCATCCCGCGCGAGAGGCTGGAGACCATCGCGTGCCGCTTCTCGGTCAGGTCGGTCAGTTGCAGGACCGAATCGATGATCGACCGACGCCGCTTCCGCTGGATCTTGAACGCGGCCGCGAAGAACTGCAGGTACTCGTCCACCGTCAGGTCGTCGTACACGCCCAGAAAGTCGGGCATGTACCCCAGCATCTGGCGGATGCGGTCGCCGTCGGTCCGGACGTCCAGCCCGCCCACGCGGGCCTCGCCAGAATCCGGGCGCAGCAGGCACGCCAGAATCTTCATCGTCGTCGACTTGCCCGCCCCGTTGGGCCCGATGAAGCCGAACACCTCGCCGGGCGCGATGTCCAGCGAAAGGTCGCTGACCGCGGTGAGCGGGCCGAAGGACTTTGTGAGATGGCGGATGTGGATCATGGCGTTGTCAAAGTCCGCGCGGCGGTGGTGGTGGGCGAGTGGAGCGCAGCCCGGACGCACGTTCCAGTCGGAAAGGGGTGGCGGGCCTCCGGCTCGACACCATCAGACATCACCTCCCGGGCGATGACTGAACCCCGATGCATCATGAACTTCGGAGCCTTCGCCTTGGGCGAGCCGGGATTGTTCGTCGGGTCATCGATCGCAGCCCCCCCGGGCGCGGCCTCGGGGTCGCTCTCAGGCTGATCCTCTGACCCGCCCGCCGGCGGCTCCTCCGCCCCGCCTGACGCGCCCGATTCCTCCTCAACCGTCTGCGTGGGCAGCACCGACGCGGCGGGCGCCCAGCGCGCCCGCACACGCGTCGTCTCGAACCGTTCATCCAGCGGCACCGCCAGCCGCGCGATCACCGTCCGCCTCGCCGTTTCCGCGATGCTGGTGGCGGCGTCGATCGGCGCACCCTCGATGAGCAGCGACACCACCGCCCAGTGGCCCGACGCAACCATGTGCTCCAGCGCGTCCGTCCGCGAGTCGGAACCCATCAGCCGCAGCGATTGCCCCGGCAGCGCGTTCAGCCAGTCCGCCGGTCCGGAAACCCCCGTCGGCGGAGACGACTCCGACTCCGAAGCCAACCTCTCAACACGCCACGCCGACGCCCGAACCCCGATGTCATTCTCGCGACTTGCGAGCGCCATGTGCTGGCCCGAGGCCGTATCCACGCCGAACGTCAGTGGATATCGCTCCGACCCCACTGCCAACTCCGCCTCCAGAATCCGCCCGCCCTCGGGCATCCCCGCCACCGACACACGCCACGAGTCGTCCGCCCGCCTCGACACCTGTACACCCACCGGCAGGTTCCCCACCCCACGCTCCATCAACGTGCGAAACGTGTAGATCGCCATCGGGATCGCCCGCGGCGACGAGCCTCGGACCGTCGAACCCACCAAAGACTCTCCGGCCCCGCGGGCCGCGCCGACTCCCGTCGAGACCCGCGGCAAGTCGCCCACCGCCAGCGTGATCGGGGCCGCGGTGCTCCGCGGCGAGCGTCCGTAGTAGTGCGTCTGCACCGACGACACGCCCCGCCACCACGCACCCGGGTCGCTGGTCTCCAGGGTCGCGCTGCCCGCCCGCCCCGAGAACACGCCCGTCAATGCCGTCTGCCGCGACAACACCGCCAACCCGTGACGGTCGTGGACCTGGTCGATGACGTTCAGGCGCCCCAGGCGCCCGCCCCCCTGCTCGCCGATGGCCGGGATGACGTACGACGCGAGCGACGCCATGGCGATCCACGAAAGAGCCGTCGCCCACGCCAGCGGGCGCAGATGCAGCCGCTTGAGCACCACCGCGTCCACCGGCCCGATCAGCAGCGCCAGCGCCAAACACGCCCCGGCGATGATGTAGAACGTGGACCCCGACGGCACGCGCACGTCCGCGAGATGATCCAGCCCCATCATCACGGCCTGCCGCGCCTGCTGGCTGTCGCCCGACGCCTGCTGACCCCACCACCCCGGCGTGGTCTCGCGCCGGTCGTTGTGCGGCGCGAACGGCTCCAGCGCGCCCGCCAGCACCTGCTTCCAGACATGCGCCACCGCCTGCCGGTCCACGCCCAGCACCGCATCGGCGGGGTCAAAGCCGACAATGGTGACGAAGCCCAATCCCAGTGGCCCCTCGGCCAGCAGCGCTGCTCGGGTCGCGACCGCCACATCCGTTCCCGCCGAATCCGCCGTCATCTCCTCCGTGATCTCCCAGTGCGTCCGCCAGCCAAGGTGTTTCCCGCGCTCCGTGAGCACCATCGGCCTCACGCTCAATCTGCCAACCAACAACGGCGCATTGGGCAAGTCATCCGTCCGCGGCGCCCGCGCTGCCGCTCGCGACAACGCCGCGGGCGGAGCGACCGACCCCGCGTCGCCGAGCTCCACCGCCAGCACGCTCTGCTCCACCTCGGATCTCGTCCCTGACGCAAGCGGACCCTCCAGCCCCGCCCCCGAAAGCCATGAGACCCACTCCGCACCGGGCTCGCTCGCGATCACCACCAGCCGCCCGCCGTCGATCACCCAGTCGCGGATCGCCTGCGCCGCGGCCGGTGAGATCGATCGCGTCGCCCCCGCGTTCACCACCAGGCACCGGAGCGAGTCGTACGCGATCCACGCCGTCGGCAACTCATCCGCAGGCACGTCCACCGCAAAGACGTGCTGGAACAAATCCGGCGTCGCGTTCGGCTGTCCCGCCGAGTAGTAGTTCGTCTGCCCTGTCGGCACCGGCGTCAGCCCCGGCGTCCATGCCTTGGCGGCAAGCGGCAGCCCTGGTACCCCCACGCACACGACCACGTCCTCGTACATGAACAGCCTGGCCGGTAGCATCTGCTGCCTTCCCGCCGGGGCGTGGTTCCACGTCTGCGACGCCACGACCCGCCCCGACCGGTCCCGCACCTGCACCACCGCCTGCGTCATGCTCGTGGGCAGCGACGCCGCGAACTCGATCGTCGTCGCCCTTCCCGCGGCCGCGGCGAACGGCGCGACCAGCCGCACCTGTTGCACCGCATCCTGCGGGACCGTCAGGCTCACCGTCCCCTCGATCGCCCGCGACCCGGGGTCGATCGTGATCCAGATCGGCGCGAATCGCTCCGCCGGCGCCAAGTCGTCCCAGCCAAACTCCACCGTGATCGAGATGCCACGATTCGGGCGACCGCTCCCGAGCCCGGGAACCACCTGCGCCATCGCCACCGGCGTCGTAAGCAGCAGCAGGACGACCAGCCGAAGGCCACCCCAGCCAGGGTGCCCTGCCCGCGGCTCTGATCGACCCCGCTCCGACGACCGGCGATCCCTCGCGCAGCCGACCATCCCGAACACGGCGCTGCGAAGCCAACTCTCCCGCCATCTCCCACCCAAGGCGTAATCGCTCAATGCCGCGAGCACGCCTCGCCTCGCGCCACCCTTGCCTGCCATCCTCCTCACAGGTACACCTTTCGGTTGTACACCCACCACTCGAACATCATGATCGCCAGTGCGGTGATGATGAGCCACGGCCAGTAGTTTCGGATTCCCGCCGTCCGCGCTTCGGCCGCTGCGATCGCCACCTGATTCGCCAGCGGCAGCGCCGACCGCGTCGAGATCTCACTCTCCGCCGGGTCCGACAGGTTCGCCGCGTACGCCCGGACCGACCGCCCGCCCGTCTCGATGTCTCCCGCCGCCGCCGGCCCCGTCCACCGCAGCGCATAGATCCCGGTCCGCGGGATCGGGCCATACACCACCCGCCCATCCGATGCCGGCTCCACCGCCACCGTTCGATCCCCCGGCAGCACCACCTCCACCCCGCTCGCCCCGCGTGGCAGACTGTCCGACAGCACCACCCCTGGCTGGATCTGCCGTGCCGCCAGCGACGACCCCGCATCGTGCCCCAGGTAGTCCACCGCCGCCGCCAGGAACACCACCCACGACACATCAAACGGCCACGTCGACGCCACCGGATCGAACGGCACGATCAACGCCCGCGTCTGGTCCTTGCTGAACTCCAGAACCGCGGGCCCAAAGTCACCGTCCGCCAGCGCCCGCGTCGGGGCATCTTCCACCAACCGCACCGTCCGAGGCCTCGAGATCTCGATCGCATCCAATCCCAACTCCGCCATCACCGGATGGTCCCGCTTCCAGTCCAGGATCACTCCGTACGACCCCTCCGGCCCGGGACCCAGATCGACAATCCCGGTACCCGTGGTCGGCGCGACCCCGAGCACCAGGAACCGCCCGGGCGGCAACGGCCCACTGGGCATCCAGCGATCCAGGATCACCACGTCAAACGCCGACTGCTCCGAAATCGCCAGCACTTCCCACGCCGCTGGCGCATACGTCTCCAGACGAGCCAGCGGCAGCCCCTCCAGCCCGCGCAGGAACAGGTTCCCACTCGTCACAATCGCCACCGCCAACTGCCGCGCCGGCGGGACCGCCAGCCACGCCGCGTCGTCCACCGGCAGCACATCCTCCGGCGGCGCGGCCCCCGTCTCGGGGACGACCGGCAGCAACCGCACCGAGAACATCCCCGCCTCCGCCCGCGTCAGGTTGAACACCACGCCCGACGACGACGGCTGCCAACGCTCGATGACCACTGGCGCGCGCGCATCTGGCCCATCCCCATCCACCGTTCCGTCCGAGCCAACAGCGCCCGTCGTCCCCGTCCCGCCCGTGGGCGCGACCTCCGGCGTCTGCACCTCCTCGATCGTCCGCGTGGCCGGCGGCAGCGTGATCGTCTGGATCCCCAGCACGTCCCGATCCGCCAGCGACAGCTGCACATCCACCGTCCGCGGCGTGCGCCCCGTGCTCTCCAGCGCCACATAGATCGCCAGATTTTCGGGCGTCTCATACTCCCGCTGGGCCCGCACCGAGGTGATCCCCGCGTTGGCCGCGTCCTCGCGCCCGATCGCGTGGTAGACCACCGTGTCGGTGCTGGCGGGCAGCACCTCGGCCGCGTCGGGCAGCGCGCCGTCCGAGTACAGGTGGATCGTCGAGCCCGCCCCCTGGTACAGCCCCTCGATCTCCATGTCCGTTTCGGTTTCGCCCTCTGGGGTGACCTCGGTCAATCGGCGGCGCGGCGCGTGGGCCCGTGCCAGCCGCATCGCCTCATCCAGCAGCGACGGCGCATCGGTCGCGTCGATCCCCTCGATCGCGGCCCGCAGCAGCGCCTTGTCGGCCGTGAACTGCTGGCGCACCTCTGCGGTCGTCGAGAACGAGATCACCATCGCCTCGTCCGGCGAGCCCCCCAGGAACAGCCCGGCATCCTTCATCGAGTCCACCAGCGCGATCGCCTGCGCCTTGGCTTCCTCAAGCCGGGTCCGCCCGTCGCCCGCGGGCCCGTCCCCATCCTGCCGGGCCGGCGTGCCGTCCACCGCCGACATCGACGCCGAACGATCAATCAGGATGATGTGCCGCGTGCCCGTCAGCGATTCGCCCTTGATCTGAGGCTGCGCGAGCGCGAGCAGCACCGCCGCCAGCACGAGCAGCTGCAGGAACAGCAGGAGGTTGCGCCGCAGCCGCTGGAACGGCGCGTTGGCCTGCAAATCCTGGATCGCCTTCTTCCACAGCAGCGTGGACGACACCTCCACGTTGCGGCGGCGCAACTTCAGGAAATACAGAATGATCAGCGTCGGCACCGCGATGGCCGCGGCGATGCCGGCGAGAAGTGGGGTGGCCCAGGTCATCGGGGGTTCCTTACGGTGGGGACCGGGCAGGCGATGCAATGGGCGACGGCGGCGTGGGAAGCGATGCCGAACGCGGAGGGCGCGGAGTTCGAGTTGGCCCAGGAGGTTGAGGCCGCGACGGCCTGTTGGGTGGTGCGCCCGCACTCAGGACAGATCGGGCCGCCGGTGAGCGGGTAGGCGCAGTCGGGACAGCGCCCGGACCGGAGCCGATGGCCGCGACGTTGCGCGGTGCCGAATCGCGCGACCGCGCCGATCAAGACGGCGTACAGAACCGAGTTGAACGCGAACCCGATCGGCACGATTCGCGTCGGGATGGGCCTGTGCTTGGCACCGAGGCGCGTCAGGCCCAGATTGAACGTGCTTGGGCGGTCACCCGAGGCGCTGGCCAACCGGGCAAACGCCGCGTACGACGTCGCGCCGCTCATGTCGTAGTCCGAAGTGTCCAACGAGGTGAGGGGCCAGCCGGCGCGGATGGTGTCGATTTCTACCGCGCTGAGCTGCGCGAGATCGAGTTGGGGCGGGGTCGGGGGCAAGACCCAGAAGTACTCGATCCCCACGATGAGAACGCCGAGCCCCTCGAAGTGGTTTGCCGGCTTTCGAGCCAGAGCGTGCAGTGGATGGCCGATTCCGTCCGTGGCGCTGATGCCCACGAGTCCACCCGCGGTCTGGCCCGTCGGGGCGTAGCACAGACAAAGCGCCGCCACCAGGATGTTCAGCAACGCCCCGCAGATCAGAAAGACAACCAGCGCGCCGCCACGCCTCCCCGCGGAATCACGCGAACGACGGGAAGCCCGCGCTCGCGGACGATCCTCTCCAATGTTGTCGGTGAATATCTGCATGCTCCCAGCCCCTCAAACTCCTCTCCGTGGACCTCCGCGCCCGTCTCCGCGCCCTCCGCGTTCCGCATCTTCCCCCTCGTCGACTGCCCTACCGCACCATCCCCCTCTTGCGGAGGTACTCCAGCACCAGCACGTCCACCGGCGTATCAGTCCGCACCGTCATGTGGATGATCTCCCGCCTCGCACAGAACGTCCTCAATCCATCCACATACGCCGCCAGGTTCTGCTTGTACTTCTTCAGCAAGGGTGCCGAGATCGTCACCTCCGCCGTGTCCGCATCCTCGACGTCCTTCAGCCGCAGGTCCCCCGTGATGTCCGGCTCCAGTTCCTGCGGGCTCAGCACCTGGATCGCGTACACGTCGTACCCGCGCCCGATCAGCATCCGCAGCCCCGTCTCGTACCCCTCCTTGAAGAAGAAGTCCGACATCACCACCATCACGCCCTTGCCCCGCCGGCTCAGCACGATCCGCTTGCACGACTCGTTGAAATCCGTCCCACCCTCCGGCTCGAGGTTGCACAGGAACCGCCCCAGGTCCTGCGTCCGCCGCCGCCCCCGCATGTCGCGGATGACCGACGCGATCCCATCGTCCCCCGCCGTGCGCGAGCCCAACGCCGTCAGCCCCACCCGGTTCAGGTTGACCAGCCCGATGTACCCCAGCGCGGCCGCCAGCCTCTGCATGTACAAAAACTTCGGCGGGTCGCCGCAATCTCCCGACGCCGACGCATCGATCACGATGTGCAGCGACAGGTCCTCCTCCTCGAGAAACAACTTGAGAAACAGCCGGTCCAGCCGCCCGAAGATGTTCCAGTCGACATGCCGCAGGTCATCGCCCGAGACATACGGCCGGTGGTCCGCGAACTCCACCGACTCACCCCGCTTCTTGCTCCGCCGCTCACCTTGCAGCTTCCCGGCGAAGATCTTCTTACTGGTCAGGTCAAGGCCCGACAGCCGCGACACCAGCTGCGGCGTGAGCAGCTCATCGAGCGAGGTCGGACGGATTGGGGTGGGTGTGCGGAGCATGAGTCGTCCAGGGAGCCATCGTTCTCAACGCAAAGGACGCAAAGGACGCGAAGCCAGGGGCGCTAGGTCTGTGGGTGGGGGCGCGTGTGGACGCGAGCTGATGACACGGGTGATTCCGTCCTTCATCGAGCGAACATGGAAGTTCAGCAGAAGGCCAAGCACGAAGCCGCCGGCCCGAAGATACGACAACGTCTGCGCCTTGTGCACGTCGAGCGCGCCGCTGCCCGGCTTCAGCGAAACGGCCTTGACCTCGACCACGAGGCATCGCGCCACGAGCAGGTCGATCCGCTGGCCCTTGAGCACGACATCCTTGTACCGCACACCGATCTCCACCTGCCGGAGCACAGGAACCTCGGCACGATGAAGCTCGACGACCATCGCCTCCTCGTAGATCTTCTCGAGCAATCCCGGCCCCAGCGCGGAATGCACCTCCAGCGCAAGCCCGATCACACGGTGGGCGAGCGCCTCCACATCCGACGGCCGCGCCGCAAACGCTTGCCCGGGATTGCCCGCCATCGCTCCCCTCATCCTTTGCGTCCTTCGCGTACTTCGCGTTCAACTCGATAAACCCGGATCACCATGTCCGCTCCCTCGCCTCGCCCTTGACTTCTCTCAGCACGTTCTCAGAGTCAAACAGCAGGTCCGCCCACGCCTGCGTCTTGGTGTACGTCCCCGCCCACTCCAGAGGGCCCCACCACGGCTGGTCCATGTGGACACGCAGCGTCGACCAACCCACCGGCTCCTCCATCGGCAACGGAGGCTCATACCGCGCCCCCTCACGCCGCAGCCTCGTCATCACCGCATCCTGCGGCGTGCCGATCGGGAACTCCTCCTCCACCCGCGCCTCGATCTGCGCCGCTGACATCCGCGAGTGCCCGTTGCGCGACATCCCACAGCCCGACAACGCCGTGCCACCGATCGCCATCGCCCCGCAGGTCCAAATCGCCATCCATCGTGCTGAACCCATCCCAACTCCCTTCATCACGCTCAACGCGAACCTCGCGTCCCTTGCGACCCTCGCGTTCAACCCGATCTCGCCCACACGGCCCACCTACCTCACCCCCGCCACCTTCACCGGTTCCGTCGGCGTCAGCTCCAACACCTGACGCACCACGTCATCCTGCGTCACCCGGTCCGCCTCGGCCTCGAAGTTCAGGATCACCCGATGCCGCAGGCACAAGAGCGCCATCGCCTTGATGTCCGCGTACGACACGTGGTACCGCCCATCGGTCACCGCCCTGACCTTCGCACCCAGCACCAGCGCCTGGGCCGCGCGAGGCGACGCTCCGCACCGCACATACTTGTTCGTCGGACCGCTCGCCCCGCCCGCCGCGAACGCCCCGTCCGGGTGCGTCGCCAGGCACAGCCGCGCGGCATACTCCTTCACGTGCGGCGCGACCACCACCCCGCGGATCAGACGCTGCGCCGCCAGGATCGCCGGCCCATCCATCACCTTCTTCACCTCGGGCGTCGCATCGCCCGTCGTGCGGTCCAGGATCGTCATCAGATCGTCCAGCTGGCTGTACCCCACGTTGATCTTGAAGATGAACCGGTCCATCTGCGCCTCGGGCAAGGGGTACGTCCCCTCCTGCTCGATCGGGTTCTGCGTCGCCAGCACGATGAACGGCAGCTCCAGCTTGTACGTCTGCCCCGCCACCGTCACGCTCCGCTCCTGCATCGCCTCCAGCAGCGCAGACTGCGTCTTGGGCGTCGCCCGGTTGATCTCGTCGGCAAGCACAACTTGCGCAAAGATCGGCCCGCGCTGGAACTCGAACTTCCGCCGACCCGTGTCCGGGTCCTCCATCACGATGTTCGTCCCGATCACGTCCGCTGGCATCAGGTCGGGCGTGAACTGAATACGGCTGAACGGCAGGTTCAACGTCTGCGACAGCGTCCGCACAAGCAGGGTTTTACCCAGCCCCGGCACACCCTCCAGCAGCACGTTGCCGCCGCAGAACAGGCTGGTCAGCACCGCTTCCACCACCTCGGTGTGCCCGACCACCACCTTTCCCACCTCGCTCTTGAGCGAGTTGAACGTCGCGCGGAACGCCTCGCACTTCTCACGGACTTCCGCGGGGGTCTTCTCCATCTGAGCCTCAGCCATGACAATGCTCCAGTCGTGCTTCGTACTGAATGAACGCGAACCCCGAATCCTCACCTTTCCTCACCCTTCCTCACGAGGGCCCATCGCCCAGTGCCTGGTCCCCTTCCTAACTCTTGTCCGTCTCCCCATCCGACATCTCATCCCGCGCCTTCTGCTTCGCCTTGAGCAGCCTCGACATCCCCTCATCCGCACCTGGCGCCTTGGGCGTTCCAGGTCCACCCGCCGTCGCCCCGCCCGGCCGCTCCTTCTTCGCGGGCCCCGCCAACTGCTCGGGCGTGAGCGCCACCGGCCCGGCCGACTTGCCCAGCTCCGCCGTCGCCTCAAACTTCCGCTTCGCCGTCGCAGCATCCCGCACCGGTGGTGGGGGGGCCGTCCCGGTCACGATCGGCCCGCCGCCATCGCCCGTCCCCATCGACCCTCCCGACCCGCGACGCTCCATCCCCTCTCGCGCCTTCTTCCTCGCCTCCTGCAGCGACCCCATCTGCGC
>Ga0163149_10001523_pt1 | contig 29596 bp, 19 predicted proteins | sample OliLakLV19MP5G1_FD_148604 | JGI IMG/M metagenome (GOLD analysis project Ga0163149, IMG submission 148604) | Freshwater microbial mat bacterial communities from Lake Vanda, McMurdo Dry Valleys, Antarctica - Oligotrophic Lake LV.19.MP5.G1 | ecosystem: Environmental > Aquatic > Freshwater > Lake >... | reverse complement strand
CAACGACATTGCCCTTTAGGGGTAGGGGGTGTAACCAGCCAGTTGACACAGATTTTTGATCACTCCCTGCAAATCTCAACAATCTCAACCCCTCAACAATCTCAACCCCTCAACAATCTCAACCCCTCAACAATCTCAACCCCTCAACAATCTCAACCCCTCAACAATCTCAACAACCTCAACCCCTCAACAATCTCAACCCCTCAACCCCTCAACAATCTCAACCCCTCAACAACCTCAACCCCTCAACAATCTCAACCCCTCAACAATCTCAACAATCTCAACAACCTCAACAATATACCCTTGTACGCCATAATAGACGTCGAAACGACCGGCGGCGTAGCCCGCTACGAGCGCATCACAGAAATCGCCATTGTACTGCATGATGGGGAGCGGGTCGTAAATACATTTTCGACGCTGCTGAACCCTGAGCGGAGCATTCCCAGACAGATAACTCAGATCACGGGGATCACCGATCAAATGGTGGCCAACGCACCAAAATTTTTCGAGGTGGCCAAGCAAATTGTGCAATTGACCGAAGGAAAAATCTTCGTGGCACACAATGTCAACTTCGACTACTCCTTTGTGCGCGAGGAGTTTGCAAGGCTGGGTTATGATTTTCAACGCCGACAACTTTGCACCGTCCGACTGGCGCGCAAAGTTTTTCCCGGACTGCCTAGTTACAGCCTCAGCAATCTAAAAAGTCACTTCCAGATCCATGCCGATAAAAGCCACCGGGCACTTGATGACACCTTGGCTACGACCCGGCTTTTCGAAATGATTCTTGGGGAGCAAACTGGAAAGCAGAACATCCGCTCGCTTGTTAATCTTGGGGTAAAAGAGACCAAACTCCCTGCTGCCATTACGCTTGAGCGCCTGCATGCGGTGCCCGAAGCCTGTGGGATCTATTATTTCCACGACGCGAGCGGCCATGTCATTTATGTTGGCAAGAGCTTGAACATACGCAAACGGCTTTTCGAGCATTTTGCGGACCAGAGTGCCAAAGGCGAAAAAATTCGCGTTGGAGTAGCGGACGTGAGTTGGGAAGTGACTGGCAGTGAACTTGTCGCATTGTTGCACGAAAGTGCTGAAATCAAACGCCTTCAGCCTGCCGTGAACCGAGCCCAGCGCACCCGACAATATGCCGGGGCTATTTTTGCCTACACTGATTTGCAAGGATACCGATGCCTTGCTTTTGGAAAAAACACGGTTAAAAACGCCAAAAACCTCGAACTTATAGCGGAGTATCCCAAACCAGACAATGCCCGAAATTATTTGCAAAGCCTTGTATATCAGCACGAACTCTGCCATAGACTAACGCATTTGGACAGTTCAACAGACGCCTGTTTTCATTACAAGATAAAAAAATGCTTCGGCGCCTGCGTGGGGGAAGAATTGCCTGAAGACTATAATCTACGTGTTGAAGCGGCGGTTGCAAAACTCTCGCGGCGGCTTTCGGGTAGTTTTTTCTATGTAGAGAAAGGTCGCACCGAAGGCGAAGTGGCTGTGGTTGGGGTACAAGATGGACGCTTTCTCGGCTTTGGATATGTCAACTCAGAAGATGGCGATCAGCGGGTGGAAGACCTGCTCGAATGTCTAAGCACCTCTTTTCCAGACCCTGACGCCGGGCGAATTATTTTGGGGTATGTGGAAAGGCATCCTAAGGGGGTTAGAAATTTTTAAGATTTAGCACTGATAAGAAACCCGACAGGACCCTACATGAGTCGCCCCGAACTTTGTAACAATATAAAATAGAGTTCTAGCCACGTAGTGGCGGCACCGTTTATAGAAACCGACCGTGAAAAGTGTTCTGAACCGCGTAGCGGTGACACGGTGCCGCCGCTACGCGGCTCTGAAAATGTGGAAAATCCGTTTTCTATAAACGGTGCCGCCACTACGTGGCTAGAACTCTGCATCGATACTCTTTTAACCCCTGAATCGCATTACTCATGTAGCTCACCAATTAAAGCTCACCCCAAACCGCCACGCCCTACCCGGCATTGGCCGATAGCGAATGATTTCGTACTGTGCATTCCAGAGGTTCTCTAGTCGAAAATCAATCGTGAGGCGGCGTTTAAACAACGCACAAGTAGCCAGCAAATTCGCAATGGTAAAAGATTCAATTTCTTTCCCGCCATTGTCCAATCGCTCGCCTGTAAACTGCTGCAAATACGCCGCCGAAAATATACCCCGCGTCAGGCGCAGCGACAACCCGCCCGATATCTTCGGCGTAAACGGCAATTGCTTCCCCAGCACACTTTCGGAACCACCATACACTGCTACATTGGTGGTTTTGGAAAATTGGAATCGGCCTGTTAAGTCTACTTTCCACCCGCCTTCGCTTTGGCTTTGGCGGGTAAACCTGCCATCGCTTTGGCTACGGCGGGTAAACCCGCCACTTACCTCTATCCCCCGGCTCCACACCTTGCGCAAATTATCTGGCCTGAAAAGCCCGCTTGAATCCGGTTGCCAGAGAATCCAATCGTCCAAAATCAATTGAAAACCACTCAGTTCAAAAGAGAAATCTGGGCGATGAAACACCCAGGCGAGGTCGGAGGAATATCCTTTTTCAGGGCGCAATTCGGGCCTGCCAAGTTTTTCCCAATACCGATCGTTGAAGGTGGGTAAATTGAAATTGCGGGAAAGATGAAATTTCGCCTCCCCCACCCTTCCAAGGCCAAATTCTCCCCCTAAAGACCAAGTAAACGGAGCGGCCTGTGCCTCTGCCCACTCCTGTCGGATCAAGCCTGAAAATCGGATGTTGGCTTGTTTCCATTCACCCATCGCATAGCCCGCAAAACGTGTCTGCCCAAACCAGCGGGTGCTGTCGGCATAGCCATCCACCTGTGCCCATTGACGGAGCGCGGTGCTGCCTGTTCGCCAAGCCCAATTATTGCCGACAGAGGCAGAGCGCTCCGAACTGAGCAAGACCTGCCTTGAACGGCTGGTGTCGGTATCGCCCGCGAGGTGGAATGCAAGAAAATCATCCAGCCAGGCGGCACGGGTGATCCATAGAATGCGTGGATTAGGGGCGTGTTCCCAAGTGGCGACGGCACGGTGGGAGCGGTCGCGCTGCCAAGTTTCGCGAGGGGCTTCTGTTGTGGAAGGCGGGATTTCCCGAAAAGCGGATTGCAGCCAAACGGCTGTTTTCAGGACGTTTTTTTCGTTGATTTTCAGTTGGTTAAACTGTTGCAAATCGGTCTTTTCCAAAAAATTGTTGACCTGCCGTGTGGTGTAGAATTGCCCATCGAGGCCTTGTTTCTGAAACTTAAATTCATTGTCAGCCTGTTGCCATGTTGCCCGGATATTGGAGGCGATTTTTTTGCCAGAAAAACCCATGCCCGCGCTGCCTTCCAAACGACCAAAACTTCCGGCTGCGCCACTGCAAAAGCCCGAAAAACCCGCATCAAAATTCTGTTGGCCTTGCACAATCACAACGCTGCCCCCCATAGCGCCTGTGCTTTTTGCCGCGCTTTGTCCGCCATATTGGATTTCAAGTTGATCGCCCGGCCAGAGCGGGAGCAACGAGGCATCCACCACACCATTCATGGGACTTTGAAGGTTTAGACCGTTCCAAAAAACCGGGGTCCTATTTGGTCCCGATCCACGCACGGAAACCGTGGCCAAAGTTCCGGGCGCATTGGCCCTCACGTCAAGTGCATTTTCCCATAAAAGCCTGTCTGACAGGGCAATAGAGCCGTTCAAAGGGAGTGAATCGGCTTTCCAAAGCGTATAACCTGTCCCTTCGAACCGGACATCTCGAATGGTAAATTCCGGGAGGATCGACGGATAGTTGGATATTGGGATATTAGGATATTGTATGCTGTCTTTAGTTTGAGCTTTGAGCCAAGGGAAGGAGACTGCACACGCAATTAGAAACAGGAGCACTGTTCGGTCAAATCTGACAAATCTCTTCGTAATCTGGGCGATCGTGCGCATACTGGTGGATGTAGGAGCGAATTGTTTCGCCCTTGTGAAGCACAAACACGCCGGGCATTTGGAAGCCATCCCCAAGATCGTGGTTTTCGAAGTCTGGGTCTGCACCATGACCTTCAATCACAGTAGCTTGAAATCCACGAATCCAGTTCATCAACCCAAATAGTTGCTGGGGAGTGCCCCGACCTAGCCCAAAGGCTTGATAGAAACGCTTTTCTGGATCGGCAATGTGATCAACGGGATGAAGTTTGTATTTTTTGAAAAACTTCTCCGCCAACTCCTTGTCGGGTGTCATGTGGACGAATATAACTTTGAAACCTTTGGACTCAAATTTTGCCCGCCGCTTCGCAATATCGCTGATGGCTTCCCTGCAAAAGGAACAGCCAAAGTAACGCAGGAACACTACCATAACAGGCTGTTTTTCAGCCATTTCTGTCAGCGTTTCCCCATTTTTGGCGGAGACCATTTCATTCCAAATTGCAGGTGCAGGCATTTGAGTTTGTAACTTAAACGAGTTTCATCGCATCGAGTGCTTCTGCGACCTCTTTGACAGCTTCTGCGGATTTGTGCAATAGTGCAAGTTCGTCTTTTTTCAGGCGTAGTTTGACTATTTCCTGAATGCCTTTTTTGCCCAATTTCACAGGAGCACCCACAAAAATATCTTTGAGTTTGTACTGTCCGTTGAGCCGCACACAGCAAGGAAAAATCCGCTTTTCATCTTTCAAAATTGTGATAGCCATTTGGGCGGCAGCAGCGCCGGGCGCATACCATGCCGAGGTGCCCATCAGGTTCACCAATTCACCCCCACCCACTTTGGTGCGCTCAAGAATGGCATCGAGTTTGTCCTTCCGGATCAATTCAGTCACCGGTATACCGCTCACGGTAGTATATCGAGGCAGTGGCACCATCGTGTCTCCATGTCCGCCCATAAGCACGGCTTGAATGTCCTTTGGGGATACGTCCAATGCCTCGGCCAAGAACGCACGATAACGAGCGGTATCGAGCACGCCAGCCATGCCCAGCACCCGTTTGTCAGAAAGGCCGGAGGCTTTCCAGCAAGCATAGGTCATCACGTCAAGCGGATTGGATACGACGATGATAATGGGATTTTTGGTATGTTTCAGGATGTTTTGCGTGACTGACACCACGATTTTTGCATTGGTGGCGATAAGGTCGTCTCGGCTCATACCTGGCTTGCGAGGGATGCCTGCTGTGATGATTACTATATCAGAGCCTGCCGTGAGCGCATAGTCGTCGCCGCCAGAAACGCGGGTCGAGTAGCCGTCTATCGGGGCTTGTTGCCAGATATCGAGGGCTTTGCCCTTGGCCATATTTCCTTGAATATCAATGAGTACGACCTCGTTCACAGTGTCCGCATGGGCCAGGACATTGGCACAGGTTGCGCCTACATTTCCAGCGCCTACAACAGTTATTTTGCTCATTCGTAAAAGCTTTTCATCCCGATAAATGCGGGAAGTGTTTTATTTGAAAAAATTTTCCTGAAAAAATGCGCCGCAAAAGTAGGAAGCTCAAATGGCAAAGCACAAGCCATCTTTAAAAATTTGGGATCACAACCGTGTCCCGTGAAACGGCGTAGCCAGAAAAATTACCATAACCGCCTTCTATGTTGTTGAATACAGCATCAGGATCGCTGAAAGGCAAATTGCTTCCCTGCCGGGATAGGGAAAGATGGTAGCGGTAAAATTGTTCTGAAAGCGTTCGCCATTCTATAAAAATGCGGCGTGGACGCTCCGTTTCCGGGTCAAACGGAATTCGAGCAACGAGATAAAGGGTGCGGCGGTCGTCAGCCCAATAGTTTTCATTGATCAAGACCACGGGTTCAGGGATGTCATGAAGCAAGGAAAACGTACGCCCATCTGCCAGAAAGTTGGTGCGCCCTTCTATCGTGAAATTACCAGGATCGAATACGTCCGTTTCATGTGTGAGGTTGAATGCAAAATAATGCTCCTCAGATGGCAAAGCCTTTAGCCGGAGTTCGAGCGGGATACGCAGTTCACTCAAGCCCTCGCCTAAGGAGCTAATTGTAATATCACCCGCGCCTATTACAATTGGCTCCAATTCGACTTTAGCAGGAATTTTGCTGGAAGATTCTATCACAGGATAACCCGGTACGCGCACGGAAAAGGCATAGTCTACACCATATTCCGCCTTTTGATCTCTGTTGCTTTCCCAATAGGTGATTTCGGCTGTAACGGTAGTGTCCGGTATAAGCCGATCCCAAAACTGTCCGTCCGCAGAAAGCGTAGCAACAACATCCAATGACTGTAAAAATTCCGTTGCGCTGCCATCGTTCACCGATTTGCTGAGCGAGATTTTGACCCGAAAATTTTCCCCCTCGGTAAAGTGGCACACCGCTACTAATCTGGTTGGCTCTTCCGGCAAGTCAATGATTACTTCTCGTGCGCAACGGACGAGAAGCAAACAGAGGAATGTGAGAAAGAGAAGTTTACGACACATTGCGGCAAAGATAATGAACTATGAACTAAGGTAGGCTGCACTGTTCTTAAAGACCAACATTATTTGACTGCTGCCTTAGCTGCGCTGAAAAAAGGTATGAAAACATACTGCATCAAAATTGTGCGGTATTGGGTTGATGCGATATTCTTGCGCCATCAAATAATGGTTTGCGGATGCGGCACAAGCCATTTCTGCAAATTCCATTCCTACCACTATCCCTGCTGTGTTATTGCCAAGCATCCAAATTAGGTGCTTTCGCATCTGAAGTTGCGCCAAGCAATGGTGTGCCCTTGTATTTGGACTTTATCCGGTGACCAAGCTTTTTCAAGCAGGTCCCTTGGGAATATACCCTAAAAAGTGTTATAAGTTTTCCGAGAAGGGGCTTTGGTTTTTGTGCCATCAAATACTTAGCTACTATAATCACTCCGTCCTGACCATATACACTTACGTTCACCATCAAACTTAACTGCCACATGGAAAAGCAAAAATTCAAAACGAAACTCCAACTCATTGATGAACTTGGTCTTTCCAAATCCGCTTTTTATCGCTTGTTGGAAAAGAAAAACATCCAGACTTCCCCTGAGATGCTAAGCCCGAAAACAGAAAACGAACTGCGAATTGCGCTTGGTTTTCCTCCGCTTGCTGGTTTTGAATCTCAGGTGGGACATATTAGGATGGATAGGGATGGATTGGGACAAGGAGATTAGATTAAAGGCTGTAATTTTGCAGTACGTTATTTGAGATGTGTACCAAGCATTCCTAAACCTCGTTAATAAGCAACAGAAATGGGGATATTCGGATATATTCGCCAATTGTCGCTAATATTTATGCAAATCTCCGCTCCAAAACAGGTCAATATCGCCTGACTTTTAAACGGGTAAGGGATTGCCCAGCGATACCGGGGATTCATACAACAAAGCCCAAACGGAGCGCAACTCAATTTTTCAATAAAATCATTTTTCACCAACTATGAAAAAAGTAACAGTCAGGATTAGATTAGCACTGCTTTTGTTGTGCTTTTTTGAAAAAACAGATGCGCAGTTTGTCTTGGTAGACTCTATTGAGTTTAAAGCGAATACCTCATTTTATGCCGAAAAATCCATCCGTTTTGACAACCAATTTACAGTGTTCAAGCGCCGCCACTGGGAGGGAGAAGAATTTCTCTCTCAGGGCAATAAAATATCCATAGAAAACACGATCATTGATGTTTCTCCCTATGACTTTGCTTCCTCGCAACTTATATATTTTGACAGGGAGAAAATGCTTCTCTGTACTCCTTATGTTGGCACCCCAGAATTAAATGAGCCTGGGAAACTAAGAGATGGGTATCGAGTCATTTCTAAATTTAAGATTAGTAACGAGAATGAATTGACACTTGTAGATTCAGTATGGATTAATATAGAAGATATCGCTGTAATGAACGACTTTGTTCTTCAGCCTAAGCCGATTGTCATTACAGCAGCACTTGCTGTAGAGGGCGGCGGGGGTAATTGTGGCTATAATGTTTATGACGAGAATCTGAAAAAAATTGGCATAGTAGAACCGAATCTGCCATCATCTTGTGGTGTTGAATGTCGTATATTTTGGTCGGATGATGAAATAAATTTTATTGACCAAGATCCTGTGCAAGAAAATGTTTTTTCATGGTGTAAAACGGATTTGTCTATAAAAGAGAAACATTGTATAAGAATATACTTAGATAGCTTGTTTCATGGTTACACTTCGTTTGTGAGCAATAACAAACTATATATATCATCTTGGAAATCAACACCTGAAGGCTCTGAGTCATTTGTTTCTGAATATTCTCATAAAGGCCAATTACTCAATATTTTCAGTACAGGAAATGCTTTAGTAAATCAAATTGGCAAGATTGGTGATAGCATAATTTGTTTTGCCTCTCGACCGAATTACTCTGAGGCAATTATTCTTGATAAATCCTTCAGACTGAAAAACAAGTTCGAAATATCAGGACACAAATTATTGTTGAAAGATAAAATATTGATTTACAAGGGCAATAAAATTTTTATCTATGAAATCAAATAACCTTCTTACTACATTTTTTTGGCTAACTTCCAGTGTGATTGTATACTCTCAACAAAGTTGGCCGTTTTTAAATAATAACAGAGGCTCAATCGGAGGAACCCCTGGCGAAATCAGAACAAGTGGCAACCTCGCACGATTCCACGGTGGAGTGGATATGAACAATCCCGACCCTGCTCAGGGTTCTACTGAAATTGCAGTATACTCTCTTGCAGCTGGCAATATTTCATGGAATACAAGTGCAGGTGGTGTCCAAAATTATGATAATGCATGGGGAAGCGTTATTACTTTAGGTGATCGGCAATACAAGCATGTTAGAATTTTACAAGATCAAAACGGGAATCCTGCATTTAACCAGAATCAATTCATCGCCGCCAACACCCACATAGGAAATATGTTTTTAACCATCGTTGATGGCAATGGAGATATTATTTTTCCTCAACACGTCCACCTCAATGGAGTGCCCTCTAATATAGACGTATATGATCTTTTTGATCCTTTTTCAGATGTTTCTGGAGCAGGTGATCCAGACGGACATTTGCCCGTATATTGGAATTGGAACACAGGTCAGTGGGTCAGTGAGAACAACCCCAATGTCTTGAGGTTTTATACTGATGGCGTGAATTTCACAACCGACGAAATGTCACATCCAAATACGATAAAATTGTTTGGAAGTAATTCAATGCCTCCAGATGTTAATTTGCCGCCGAGGGGAAACTTTCCCGAGACGACTCACAAAATCATTTTTGGAGACATAGATATCGTTGCGAAAGTAAAAGACCCGGGCATTCTGGAAGACGGCACACCGAGCACAAGCAATAACGCTCCCCATATCATCCAATAAAGGTACTGCAACCAGCCTCGGATATTGACTTATCCGTGCCTTTCGCCATACTATGAATTTTCTTTGCATTAATATTCCGGCAAATAACGTTGTGCCGCCGACCGCGCAATCCAATTCAAACAACACTTTTTTAAGAGGTTCAGCTTATCGTTATGGAAACAATCGCTATATTATCACCAACCAGAACAATCAAAATGGGCGTTTGCGGACTGCACCAAATGGCTCAGCAAGCGATGGCCGTTTTGTTGTGGGAACGAAGGCATCTGACATTGATAATGAGAACGAAGAGCATTATGTTCCTGTTATCGTCGATAATTTCAAGCCATATATTAGAGAAGCAGAAATCTGGAGAGGCGGCCAACTTTTAGTCAGGAATACTTGGGAGTTTGATGCTGGAACAAATACAGCATCACTCACCAGAATACAAAACCCTTCTATTGGAGTAATTGGTAACAATATTACGATAGTGGTGAGGTCTAGTGAACCATTAAGATCAGAAAACCTTCAAGCTAGTTTAGTGCCAGATATCCCGAACAATCCGATACCATTGGGACAACCGACTTCAATAAATGAATTTGAAACTGAATTTACCTTTAATTTGACATTGAATAATAATCCGGCTAATCCTCAGTACTGTCTCCAAACAGCTGGGAGGGACTACGCGGATAACCAATTATTGAGACTTCAAGACATGGCCGGGTACCCAAATACTGTCAATATTCCTCACCGGATGATTACAAATACTGGATGGCGCTGGGAACCGGTACAAATTTTGGATGGCATTGATGCAGTAACTTGTGCAGACAATGACATCTTATGTGGATTGTATTTAACCGATGATTCCCCTTCCAGGGGTTTCTCTCCCCTTAATAGTGAATGCGATTGCGAACCAGTTGCAGATTTCACATTCACTCCAGGCTCAGACGGCCTTACCATTGACTTTGATGCATCCACCAGCACCGGCACAGAGCCATTGACTTATGCATGGGATTTTGGCGATGGTACTTTATGCAATGGTGTTCCATGTACTGGAATTATGCCCACCCACATTTTTTCGGAGGGGGGGGGCAATATTTGGTTACCCTCACCGTGACTGATGACTGCGACAATACGGCAACTGCGCAACAGACCGTTGTAGTTTCAGATGGCACCTCCCTTCATGTAGAAATAGTAGGCCCAGGTCAAGCGCTTCCAAATCAGGAAGTTACTTTTAATGCCATTGTCAGCGGTGGCGTGCCACCTTATACCTATTGCTGGGAGGCTATCAATGGCGCTCCGCACCCATTGCCCAATGATCCTCAGTATAACTGTGGACTACATGAAAATGATCAAATCATACGATTCGAACTGCCAACCGGCAGTGGTACTGCTACTGTTTATGTCACCGTCACAGATGCAAATGATGAGCAAGAAGTTGTGATTCATAACATTGATATTACAGCAAATGCTTTGACTTTAGATTTCGACCATTATCCCATATATCCTACCTGGCTTCCTGGCGGTGGTTCGATCATTCCCGGACAGTATCTGTATTGGGTCGCAAATGTTGACCCATTGTTAGAGACACCGTATCCTGCTGATTACACATGGGATTTTGGAGATGGATCTTCACCTGTCACTGAACCCAATGGACAGCTGGAGCATACATTTGCCACTGCGGGCACCTACACAGTAACCCTGGAGATGTGCGACCTATTTGGATCCTGTATCCCCACCGCCAAGACATATCAAGTGGGTGGTAGCATTGGTCCATCTGGCTATGAGATTATGCCGGGAAATACAACGCCTGCTGTTTGGACCGTGAACGGCGATGAAAATGATGAATATCGAGTCGAGCTGGTCAACTTAGGCGGGGCCTTATGCAATGATAACATCAAATGGAATTTGTTTTGGAGTGACTGCAACTATAAGGCCTGGGAAAATAGCGACGTGAATTCATCAGTAATAATTGTGAACAATCAATTCTTTGACGACATAAGTAACCCAGACCTCTTGAACCCATGGGGATGTTTGGACGCATATGCCAGTGATCCACCAGACCCGCCTATTTGCCCAGGTGGTGCTGCATCGAATGACTGCGTAGTATTTATGCAACCATCGGCCATTCAAGTGGGCAACATCGCAATAAGCGAAGCGCCGGGCTGTGTTTACAAATTGGGCGCGACGGTATCGGGCGGTGGATGGAAATTTGAAAACCCAACTAACAATCCCAACACGCCCAAACTTTACAAAGAATATCAATGGACGGCCTACAACATCGACAACCCAGATGAAGAAATTGACATTTTGACAAACGCTGACACCAAAAACCCTACGATTAATGCGCAACATGCTTATTTTAATCAATTTTCAAACGGCCGGTTCCCCCAGTTTGTAGTGAAACTGCGGGTCACTGACTTTGCCAACCAGATAAAAGAAACGGGCGATGTGGTTTCGTTCAACCCTTTCCGTTTGAATGCAAAACCGGATTACAAGCGCTGCCCGGACACTTGGTCGTATTTCGAGAGCCAACCCTTAGCTACTGGAGGGACAGGCAATTATCAATTCACATGGACAACTACAAGTGGGGCACTTGATTTTGAATCAAATGATCCTCATGATCCAAATCCGTATTTTAAAGCACCTGCCAATGGCAGTAAGCAATATAACCTGTTGGCAGAGATGCTCAATGCATCAGGGGGTGTCGTATGCCAATTGTCAAAACAAATCACAGTAACCGCAGCACCTTTGGTTATTGACCTCCCAGCATTCAATTGGCCAATTTGTAGTACAGGTGGCCGAGAAATTGGGCTATTCGACCTTTCAAGTATAGGCGGTTCAGGTAATTATGGATTTGAATGGAGCGCTGAGCCAAGTCATTTAAATTACCTGAGCGATATTTTTTCCCCAACGCCGTTACTTAGTCTTAGTGGCGTTCCGGCCGGAACATCAATCACTTATACTTTAACGGTTGGCGACTTGGCATCGCAATGCTCTGATTCGCACGACTTCACCATCACCAGCGTTGCCAACGATCATACGGTCATACTTAAAGGCCCTGGGAGCATTTGCTATGGAGAAGAAGTTGTGTTAAACGCGCAAGGTGCCCCTGTAAACAACACCCCTCCGTTTGGGGATATTTTCCATTTTTACCAATGGACAACCACCAACCCACACCATGACCTCTCCGGATTGGGCAATTACGTAACTAATTTGCCTATTGACGAGATAGTGAGCAGTCATCCTGGCATGTACAATTATACGGTTCGTTATCACCACTTTGTAACAGGATGCTCTGCGGAAGCGAGCTTAAATGTCACGATTCGGGAACCATGGAAACATAATGGATATGTCCCAACTATAAAATCTGTCGTCGCAGGGACTTCAGCACAGCTTTGGAAACCGAGCGTTAGCAATACCATTACAAACGGCATCCAAAATTTAAACAATATTAGTATTGATTGGATACCTTTTGATCCTCCAATTGTTGAAAATAACGTGAGTACGATGTTGCCCAAAAGGGGAATGTTTACCCCGACTACCGCCGCACCTTATTTGACAATGAAAGTAACCGATAACGCTACTGGCTGCTCGGAGTCTTATAAGACAATACGATACATTATTTCAGAATCAACCCCCAAACTCTGGGTTTCTGCCTCAAATACCTTTTCTTGTATAGGCGGAGAAGTATGCTTTGATGTCGTGTTTGACGCCCAGTTGGCCAATTACAATACATCCCTTCTACCGCAAAGCATCGTAGTGGGAGGAGCAATTAATGCCCATAGCAGTGTTCAACAACAGCCAAGTTTCAAATATTTTCCTGTTGAACTGAAATTAGTCAATTCTTCCGGCTTGTACAAGGGTACATTTTGTGAAAGTGATTTTTTTCAGCACCAAACAGGCCATGACAAACATTACAGAGTGAGTTTTAGCTCGATTACTCCTGATATCTGGACGGGGGTTGAGAGCGTAGTCATTGATGTAGCAATTTATGATTATGCAACCCAATTGGGCCATGAGGTAGAATGCTTGCCCAAAGGGATTGAAAATGGTCATCAGCATGCGCTTTCTTATAATTTTGGGCTAACATGTGCTACTGTTGGAAAAGTGCACAATTATAATTCATATTCTTTTGCGCGCGATTATATTGAGATAGAACCGGATGGCGAAATAGAATTGATACCAAGCGCTTCAAGTGGGGTACCTCTCGGAAAAGGGGCACTTCTTGCTATCAACCCTTGTATTGACCAACAATTTCTATCGCCTGATCCTGATGAATCGCCAACACCACCAATATCTGCTAACCGGGCAGAAGAAATAGAATTTACTCCAATCAGCTCGGAGGCGACGCTTGAAGTTTTTCCCAACCCATTTACAGGCGAAGTCAATATCCAGTACACATTGCCTTCTGATTGTAAAGATGAAGCATTCATTAACCTGCTTGATATCACCGGGAAGCATTTGCGTACCATTGAAAAACGAAAATCAACATCAGGTGGCCAATTCGAAATTATTTTCGATGGCAAGTACCTTCCTCCTGGTGTTTACTTCTATGAATTGGCGGCAGGCAATTGTCGCAAAATAAAAAAAGCGGTCAAAATTGGATTTTAACTACCAATGTCTTTATATGGCGTGTTATCCAGAAGTCGGTAAAAATCTCTAAGCATTAACGATTTAAATAATTGATTATGAAACGGTTAAAAATAGCAATATTTTTATTGGGCACATGCACAGGTATGAATGGGACATTATTGGCTCAATATCATTGTCCCACATCGATAGGGTATGCTACTTTCTGCCCGTTCGCAGGCTCTGGCTTTTTTATGTATGGAGCAGAACCAGATCCACTGGCGACATCGGCTGAATTAAATTTCGATGGGGGGGATATAAATTGTAATACTACAATTAGTCTGGTAATAAGTGATTGTAGTTCTCAGGGGCGTTTCTACGCTGACAACATTGCCCCTTATTGCCAAGATCCAAACCCATCGGGGACGGTTATATTTAATACAGGCTTGGAGTGCGTCTATATAGATGGAGATCTTGTTCCATGCAATAATTTAGTAACGGAATGCAAAGAGACGATGATCGAATTTGCCAAAGACTTTATACAAGACTCTCCCAATTGTAAGCTATGGGAAGGCCCATGCGCCACAGAAAGTGAGATTTGGAGGTCGGGCGCGGTGCTCATTGGGGCAAATTCATGGACGTCCGGCTATAAATTAGGCGTAAAAGGTGGCATCACCACAGAAATGCTTCAAATATGCAAGCCTGAATGGTGCGACTATGTGTTTTCAGACACCTTCAATCTTATGCCATTGCAAGAGGTGAATGATTACCTCGTTCAAAATGGGCATCTTCCAGGTTGTACACCAGGGGCAGTCATCGCACAGGAAGGTGGGTTTCTGTTGGACAAGGAAACTGTACACCAACAGGAGAAGATTGAAGAGATTTTTTTACACTTGATAAATGCCCAGCACCGCTTGAACAGATTGGACAACAAACTGCCTGCTGGCGCTTTGCAGGAGGCACTACCTATTCAATTGCCTGGGAGCGAATATACTTCTGCAAGTAGTGAAGAAATCCTGCCCCTGTTACAAATCGAGTGCTTTCAGATCAAGTCTGCTCCAAACGGGATTGGCGGAATCGTGGTCTCACCCGACAGTGGCCCATACAATGTGAGTTGGTCGGGAGCGGCTGGCAATGGAAACATGAGCAATATTGTCTGTAATGGGACAATAAAGATCAATGACCTTGCAGCTGGGAATTATAACATAACGGTGTCCAATGCTACGGGGGTTCTCGGCACCTGCAATTTTTCAATTTTATCCGGGGTTTCAACAACCTGCGAGTTATTCAACGATCCGAGCTGTAAGCAAGCCATCATAGATATGCTCGAAGAAGAGGCATTTGGCACGCCACCTGATTGCAAACAATGGGAAGGTGACCCTTGCTCACACGATGGAGAAATATACCGCTTGGGGAATGTGGGAATCGGTACAAGTGTGGGAAAAGCAGGCTACAGCTTGGCGGTAAAGGGTGGGATTTTGACCGATAAATTCAGAGTAGAATTATGCGAAAGCGGGCCTGGTTGGTGCGACTATGTTTTTGACGAAGCTTACCCTTTACAGCCCTTGCTTGAAGTGGAATCTTTTATCAAAAAAAATAAACATTTGCCTGGGTCGGTTACACAAAACGAAGTGACCGAAAATGGCGGCTTTGAAATGCGAAGCGTCAAACTTGACCATCAAAAAAAGATTGAAGAAGCGTACCTCCATCTTATCGCGCTGGACAAAAAGAAAAAAGAACTGGAACAGCGAATCAACCTCCTAACTGTGCAACATTAACCTGCCCGACTATGAAATTCTATTCCAATTTGCAAAAAATACTCCACGCGACGCCAATATGGGCAATCTTGCTGTTCTCCACAACCTTGGTGTCGGCGCAGGTAGTCAATACCGATCTGAGAGCTACTGTTTACAACGGCAAGATAGCTATTCAGGTGAAAGATGCTCTTTCCACAAACTCATATTTTGCCGTAAGTATGGCTGGTACAGTTGATCTTTCCTTTTATTTTGGCCCTGAAGACCCGCGGAATGGCATCTATTCTACTGGAATATTAGCTCAACCCAATGGGCAGGTCTATCTGAGGTTTGAAGATATACCATATCAGATGGGTGACACCTTGACTTTTAGCGTTATCGAAACACTTCTTTCGGGCACGACCCGTGAATATGTTTTTGTTAGAGGGGATTACTTTCCAGAGGGAGGAACCCCAGTTACCACCTGCCCAATTTCAATCATTTGTACTGGACAAAAAATTAAATTGATCTACGACCCTCAAGAGGTAGTAATTGGCGTTGGTAGTACACAATCAATTCAATTATTTATGCCTGGGTTATGCCATAATGGTAATATTAATGGCGGAGGCTATGATCCTTCACAAAATGCCATAATTGCCATAAACCAATCTCAAGGTTGTGGCCCGTTTGATTGCCAAAAAATCATGTCAGGGACAGTAACATTTATCATAAATGGAATAACCTGTGTTTTTCAAAACGGACTTCCGATTGGCAATTGCTCAACTTGGAGCGATTACTACACTGGGAGTTTAGAATGTGCTGGGTATTTTGAAAGTTGCGCACCTGAGATGCTCGATTTCTTTCAAGAAATTAAATACACTATTCCATGTCTTCAATGGATTGACAATAATGCATGCAACACCACTTCCCAAATAAAACGACCCGGTAAAGTCGCCATCGGCACTTCTAATTTTGCCCCAAATGCCGCACTTACTGTCAAAAACGGAATCATTACTGATAAGGTAAAAGTAACAAACTCCGGCTGGGCCGACTATGTGTTCGAGAAAGACTATCCGCTCATGCCTTTGGAGGAATTAGAGGCTTATATTTCAAAGTATCATCACTTGCCAGACACCCCCAATGGAAAAGAAGTTGAAACAGCCGGAAGTTTTGAACTGGGAGAAACAACCATCAACCATCAGGTCAAAATCGAAGAAATATTCCTGCACTTGATAAAATTGGAACAAGAGACAAAAATGCTTGAAGCAGAATTGTTTTTATATGAAACTTTGAATAAAATAAGGATTAAGAAGTAGGTATCAAAGTTCAAAGGTTGGAAAGACTCTCCTCCAAAATCTGTACACGGGCCAAACCATCCGCCATTTTTTTGCGCTCATTTTCAACCACTGCGGCGGGTGCACCACTTACAAAACGCTCGTTGGAAAGTTTGCCTTCAATGGAGCGAATAAATCCGCGTTGATATTCAAGTTCGTCTTCCAACTTCTTGCGCTCGGCTTCAACGTCAATGGTTTGGTTGAGCGCAACGTAGAATTTATCCGTGCCAGAAATGAAGGATTTGGCATTGGCTGGTTCCTCGCTGGAAAGTTCAAGCGATTCAAGCACCGCCATTTTCATCAGCATTTCGCGGAAGCCTTCCTGTGCAAAAAGTACCCGGGCTGTGTCACTGTCCTGCACAGTAATGGTCAATGGATCGCGCGGTTTTACCTGGTTCTGATTGCGCACATCACGGATGCCTGTAATGATGGTTTTGGCTGATTCGACCTTGGTAATCAAGGCGTTGTCAAAAGGCACAGATTTTGGATAGCGCTGCACACAAACATCATCGCCTTTTTTCCGCACGCGCAGTTGGTGCCAGATTTCTTCTGTTACAAATGGCATGAAGGGGTGCAACACAACCATGATTTTGGAATAAATATCCAGGGTGGCCTCATAGGTTTCGCGGTCAATTGGCTGTTCGTAGCCCGGCTTGACCATCTCCAGATACCAGGCGCAGAAATCGTCCCAGATAAAGGTGTAAAGTCCTAGCAATGCTTCGCTCAAACGGAATTGCTCAAAATCGGATTCTACCTGCAATAACACTTGCTGGAATTTCTCATTCAGCCAGCGAACTGCTAGGGCATTCTTTTTTACAATATCCTCATTTTCAGCAATTTCAGTTACTTGCCATCCTTTTACCAATCGCAACGCGTTCCAGAGTTTGTTGCAAAAGTTGCGGCCGTTCTCGCAAAGTTTGTCGTCGAATAGAATATCGCCACCTGCTGCCGCGCTTGACATGAGTCCGTAACGAACGCCATCAGCCCCAAAATCTTCCAGCAATTGAAGAGCATCCGGCGAGTTGCCGAGCGATTTGGACATTTTGCGGCGTTGCTTGTCGCGCACCATACCCGTGAAATACACAGCCTTGAACGGCTTTTCTCCCCGGAACTCATAGCCCGCCATGATCATCCGCGCCACCCAGAAAAAGATAATATCCCAACCCGTTACCAACACATTGGTGGGGTAATAGTAGGACACTTCACCATCAGGTTTGTTGAAACCATCGAACACGGAGATTGGCCAAAGCCAGGAAGAAGCCCAGGTATCGAGCACGTCTTCGTCTTGACGCAGATCGTTGAGGATCAATTGATTGTTGCCTGTTTGTGATTGTGCTTGAGCAAGTGCTTCTTCCGCAGAGGCTGCCACGAACACGTGGGTTTCCTGACTCAAGCCTTCGCTTTTCAGGTACCAGGCCGGGATTTGCTGTCCCCACCAAAGTTGGCGCGAGATGCACCAGTCACGCAGGTTTTCCATCCAGTTGCGATAGAGGTTCTGAAAATGGGGTGGGTAAAATTTCACCTCCTCGTCTATAACGGCCTTGAGCGCTGGAGCGCCGAGGTCCGCCATTTTCACAAACCACTGGAGCGAAAGTTTAGGCTCCACCACAGTGTTGGTGCGTTCCGAGCGACCGATATTTGTTTTGTAATCTTCGATTTTGACCAAACTCCCGCTGTCTTCCAAAAAGCCCTTCATCTGCTTGCGGGCCTCAAATCGGTCGAGTCCGACGATGGGCATGAAGGCACATTTGTCATTGATTTTGCCGTCATCGGCGATGGTGTCAATGACTTCCAGGTTGTGGCGTTGACCCACTTCGTAATCGTTCGGGTCGTGGGCCGGCGTAATTTTCAAAGCACCCGTACCGAATTCTATGTCCACATAGTCGTCAGCAATGACCGGGATGGCTCGGTCAATCAAGGGAATCAAAACCGTCTTACCTACAAGATTTTTGTACCTCGGGTCCTTGGGGTTCACTGCGATGGCCACGTCGGCAAAAATGGTTTCGGGCCGCTGCGTAGCAATTGTCACACCGACCCCTCTCCGGCCATCCTCATCAGGGGAGGGAGACCCGCCGTCGGCACTTTTGTATTGAATGTAATAGAGCTGTGCGTTTTCTTCATTGTGTATAACCTCTTCGTTGGATAGCACCGTCTTCGCTTCGGTGTCCCAGTTCACCATGCGAAAACCCCGGTAGAGCTTGTCCTTTTTAAAAAGGTCAATAAATACATGGACGACATCGGCGTAATAGCCTTTGTCCATTGTAAAGGCGGTTCGTTCCCAATCACAGGAGGCGCCAAGTTTGCGCAATTGGTGGAGTATGATACCGCCGTATTTTTCCTTCCACTGATAGGCATATTCCATAAATTGTTCGCGTGTAAGGTCAGCCTTTCGCAGTTTTTTCTCTTCGCGCAGCCAACGCACCACTTTGGCTTCTGTGGCGATGCTGGCATGGTCGGTACCTGGCACCCAGCAGGCATTTTTGCCATCAAGCCGGGCTTTGCGAATCAATATGTCTTGAATCGTATTGTTCAGCATGTGTCCCATGTGCAGCATCCCCGTCACATTGGGCGGCGGAATGACAATTGTAAACGGCTCACGCTCGTCTGGCACAGAGCGGAAATAGCCTTGGCTTTCCCAGTGGGCATACCAACGTTCTTCAATATCGGAGGGCGTGTAGCGAGCGGTGAGTTCCATGTAATTGTGGATTTGTGGATTTGGTTATTTGGGGATTTGAACGCTCTGGCTGAGGTTCAAACCAAAATTCAAAAACCAGAATTCCAAGTATTATTTGGAAAGCCGAGTTTATTCGCAAAGGTTTTATTCAGAAATTTGGAAAAAGGAGAGCAAAGGTAGTAAAAGACGCTGGATGTTGACCTTTGACACATTTGGAAATTGGACATTCTTTAAAGGACATTGCCCATCTACACCCCACCCTCCATCACTTCCCAGGTATGATCCCCCAGCAAGCGTATCGTGGCCAGGTGATCATAAGGCTTTTTGCGCCCCCATTCCGAAGGCGCAATCATCGAAAGCAGGTGCTTCCCGTCGGATTTGCGTTGGTAGAGGTGATAAATGTGGTGGATAACCGGTTGGAAAGGGATTTCCGATTGATAAATAACCTCGGAGACTTCCATGCGTGCATTGAGCGACTTCGCCTGGTTCATCAGCGTCTCCATTTGTTTGCGGAGCTGCTCCATCTGGCGGTCGGTCTGGTCGTACATAGCCGTCATGGCATTGCCCCGGATGCGGCCTTTGTCCTCCGGTCGGATGACAGCCCCACCTGCCGTGTGGGCGTATGGCAGCAACCCGGGCGTATCGGTCACCTTGTCTTTGTCTATCGGGTTTACGAAAGCCTGTTCTTCTGTTTTTGGTTCCATATTTTTTGCCATGGGGCAAAGGTCGTGAATTGGGTTTATTAGTTGTCTTGCCTAATTCGTTCCACTGCCTCAATTGCCGCTTTGGTCCGAACTTCAAATCCTCCCTGAATAATCTCATACTGCAAGCCTCGACTTTCCAATTCCTGCCGCAGCCGTTCAAACATCCATTCGCGCTGGCCCTCGTATTCACGCAGGCCGTCGTTCACCCAGGGAATATCCGGCGCACAAAGCAGGAATAGGTCATAACGGCGCGCATGATCTGCCCAGAAAATCCAGGGCTGGCATTTTCCAGCGAAATAAATTTCGCTCCACACTTGAGTGACGATCAATTCCGTGTCGCAAAAAAGAATGCGGTTGGCTTGCAGAGCCATTTCGTCTTCGCGGCAGAGCTGTCCTCCTGCTACGTGGGCAAAATCCAGCTCCGTGGAATCCATGCCAAACTTTTCGCAATACGTGCGGCCATATTCTTCTACAAAAACCGTTTGAAAATGCTCGGCGAGTTTTTCTGCCAGATAACTTTTCCCACAACTTTCTGGCCCTATAAGTGCCACCCGCTGGATGTAGTGAGGGCGCACATTTGGGGGCAATAACTCCCAATAAGCAAGCGGATTTTTCCTGATTTCTGAAGTTTGGATGGGAAAGTTTTTTCGTTCAATATCAATTGAAACGTGTTGAATACCAAGGCGTTGAGCAAGCGGTTTTTGTTTCTCTCCGCTTTCAAACAAGCGTATAGAACTTCCCGGTCCCGATTCTTTCGGGATTAAACTTTCGGGAAGTTGCAATGCTGACGAACCAATGACATGCCGCACATCCAGTTCAGGAAACGTGCTTTTTACCCAATGATAACGCAGCCAACCTGGAATCGCATCGTCTTTTTGCGAAGTGACCAGCACCGTCAAGCCATCGCATCGGAGTCGTGCCTGCTGGATCAAAAACAAGTGCCCTTGATGAAAAGGGGCAAATTTGCCAAGTATAAAACCGTAATTCTTCATAATTCGTGACCTTCGACAATGGACGTTAGACTACTTTTGCACACTTTTATACCCTGGAACTCCGTTCCGGGGACGCTCAAATTATCCCGAAACGGAGTTCCGGGGTACAAAAACACTCGTCGTGCCAAGCAGAACATCCAACACAAAGAAAGTTCAAAAAACGGGTAGGCAGTCCTCCATTCCAAAAGATATTCTTGAAAAGGCTTTCCGCTTCATGGCGACTGCTAAAGCCATGACCGATATTTATGAGGCCAACTTCAAGTTCGTCAGCAAGTATGTCCATGCTACCTCGCGCGGACATGAGGCCATTCAACTCGCGGTCGGGATGCAACTACATCCACAAGATTTTGCCTACCCCTACTACCGCGACGACAGTATGTTGCTCGGCATGGGCCTTCGCCCTTACCACCTCATGCTGCAGCTCATGGCAAAACGGGACGACCCATTTTCCGGCGGTCGCTCCTACTACTGCCACCCTGCTTTACGCGACGAAAATTACCCCAAAATCCCTCACCAAAGCAGCGCTACCGGTATGCAGACCATTCCGGCAACAGGTGCGGCCATGGGATTTTGGTACTTGGAACAGATGGCGGGGGCAGTTGGCAGGAGCAGTTTTATCCACCGAAGTCAGGACGAAGGAGGGGGGCAGCCTGTGCACCAGAATGGAAAAATCTTGGTTGACTTGGAAAACCCCTATCCATACCATTATAAAAACAACAGTCAAACCTCAACCGTCAACGGCCTGGTAGTCTGCTCCCTTGGCGATGCCTCCGTCACTGAAGGCGAAATCGCAGAAGCGTTCCAGATGGCGGTGCTAAAAAAGCTTCCTATCCTGTACCTGGTGCAAGACAATGGCTGGGATATTTCCGCCAATGCCGCTGAAACCCGCGTGGCCAATGCCGCTGAGTACGCCAAGGGGTTTCCTGGCCTGGAAGCGGTGAGCATCGAAGGCAATGATTTTGTGGAATGCTGGACGGTCGTGCAAGATATTTTGGAAAAAATCCGACAAGAAAGAAGGCCTTTTTTGCTCCATGCACGGGTGCCACTCCTCAACCACCACACTTCTGGTGTGCGCAAAGAATGGTATCGCGACGATTTGGCCGAACATGCCCAGCGAGACCCCTACCCTATTCTGAAAAAACGCTTGTTGGAAAGTGGCTTCTCCGAAAACGAAATTCAAAATATTGAAAATGAGGCCATTAAAACCGTGGCTGCCGATTTCAAACTTTCCAAAAACGCCGAAGACCCCAGGCCAGAAGACCTGTTTACCCACGATTATGCCCCTACCCTTATCACCGAAGAACGCGGCGAACGCAGCCCCGCCAACGGTGAAACCAAAGTGATGGTAGATTGTGCGCTCTTTGCCATCGAGGAACTAATGCGCGAACATCCAGACTGCCTGCTTTATGGCCAGGATGTAGGCAGGAGACTCGGCGGTGTTTTTCGCGAGGCAGCTACTTTGGCCGAAAAATTTGGCGACCATCGCGTTTTCAATACCCCCATTCAGGAAGCATTTATTGTAGGAAGCACCGTGGGCATGAGTGCCGTTGGTCTTAAACCCATCGTAGAGGTTCAGTTTGCCGACTATATATGGCCTGGGCTGAATCAGCTTTTCACTGAGGTGTCGAGAAGTTGTTATTTGAGCAATGGCAAATGGCCGGTGAGTTGTGTCCTGCGCGTCCCAATTGGTGCATACGGGAGCGGAGGGCCATACCACAGCAGCAGTGTGGAGAGTGTGGTGGCACAAATCAGGGGTGTAAAAATTGCTTATCCAAGCAACGGAGCCGACCTAAAAGGTTTGCTCAAAGCTGCCTGGCATGATCCGAATCCTGTGGTTATTTTTGAACACAAAGGCTTGTATTGGAGCAAAGTACCCGGCACCGAGGCCGCTCGAACCATAGAACCGGACAAAGACTACATCATTCCTTTTGGAAAAGCCCGGGTAGCATTGTCCGCAGAAAAACAGAAAATTAAAACAGGAGAAAGCCTGGCCATCATTACTTACGGAATGGGCGTACACTGGGCCTTGAATGCCGCAGCCCAATATCCCGGCCAAATTGAAATAATAGACTTGCGCACACTTTGTCCGCTCGACGAAGAAGCGATGTATGATGCTGCCCGTCGCCATGGGAAGGTGCTGGTGGTGACAGAAGAGCAGGTAAATGGTTCATTTGCACAGACATTGGCTGCAAGGATTCAGGAAAATTGCTTTATCAGTCTCGATGCGCCGGTGCGGACACTGGGTGCCGAAAATATGCCGGCTGTGCCGCTGAATACAATTTTAGAGCAGCGGATGATTCCGTCCACCGAGAAAGTGGCCAAAGCAATGGGGGAGCTGCTTAAATGGTAAGATATTCAAAACCACCTTACCACTCCTTCCAACAGCCATTGCCGCCATTTCCCCCCATAAGGCGGTAGGAAAAAATCAGTATTGGGCAGCCATTTCGCTTGGTACAGCACACCGCGCTGGTTGCTGAATTCCAAAAAGCCGAATTCTCCGTGGCATTTCCCAATGCCGCTGTTGTTACTTCCGCCAAAGGGCAATTCCGAGTTATAAAAGTGAGCCCCACAGTCGTTAACCGTCACACCGCCACAGCGGGTTTCGGCGATGATTTTGTTCGTGCGCCGATCTTCGTTACAAAAAATGTACATGGAAAGTGCCTTGGGCTTGGCATTGATGTAAGCGATGGCTTGTTCGATGGTTTTGTATTTCCGAACGAGCATTATAGGGCCAAAGATTTCTTCTTCCCAAATTTTCGACTCCTCTGGAATATCGGTTAGGATGGTTGGAGCGATATACTTTTCATTTTCAACAGTTTCACCACCGAAAGCAAGCGTAGCGCCCCGTCGCAAGGCATCATCAAGCAAGTTTTTGACTCGGCTATAATGCCGCTCGTTTACTATTCTGCACAGATCTGGGCCTTGGTGTATTTCCGTTGGTGTTTTGCCATAAAACTGCATGATTTTGGATTTCATTTTTTCCACCAGCGCATCGTGACAGCTGTCGTGAACCAGCAAGTAGTCGGGCGCGATGCAAGTTTGACCAGCATTCATGAGTTTGATCCAAGTGATTTTGGCGGCTGCAGCATCAATATTGGCCGTTTCGTCCACCACTACCGGGCTTTTTCCACCGAGTTCAAGGGTGACGGAAGCGAGGTGTTCGGCGGCAGCACGCATCACTATCTTGCCCACCTGCGGGCTTCCGGTAAAAAAAATGTGATTGAAGGGCATCGAAAGCAATTCTTGCGCCACTGTAACATCTCCTTCAAAAAGGCTGACCTCGCCGGGCGGGAAACAATCGCTCACTATCTGACGCAATACTGCACTACTGTTGGGAGAAAGTTCGGAAGGCTTGATGATGACACAATTGCCCGCAGCAATCGCCGACACCAATGGGTCGAGGGTCAGGTTGAAAGGAAAATTCCACGGTGAGAGAACAAGGCAAACACCTTTTGGCTCATAAACGATTTCGGAGTGCGTACGAAACAGTGTGAGGGAGCTTCCAACACGCTTGGGGGTCATCCAAGACTGCAGATGATGTATTGCATGTCGGATCTCGTGGAGCACTACACCAAGCTCGGTAATGTTGACCTCTGTTGGGCTTTTGCGCAAATCGGCACATAATGCAGCTTCTATTTCTTTGCGGCGGCGAAGGATGGAGTTGTAGAGGCGGCGAAGTTTGACGATGCGCTGGGCTGGGGCGCAGCGCGCCACTTCCCATTGGTGCTGTTGCTGGAGGGCAAAAACACGTTGCATATCGGATTTGAGTTCAGGGCTGACAGCGGGGGCAGTATGGATAGAAGACATGGCGTTGTGATTTGTGGCTGGCGAAGGTCAACATTCTTGAGAATGTTTAGAATTCTCAGCTCTTTTTTTAAAATTTATTCATTGGCATTATAGCGATTTTTTTTTATTAAATTTTGACTCTTGCGTTTTTTTAAACAATTTATTCTTATTGTAGAATTAAATATAAAATTTAACAAAAAAAATTTGCTTAGAAAATAAGATGCCTTTAACATTGGGTGTTGAAATAATAATTGGCTTCATTGTCTGCGGTAGATGCAACTACGAACCGTTGAATTGCGTCAATTTCAACATCAATAAATAAAGTTCTTTCGCATTAATAACCATTAAAACATTCGCTACGCTATGATGAAAGTAAGTGTGCAATCGATTCATTTTCATGCTGATGTAAAGTTGGTAGAATTCATCGAAAAAAAGATCCAGCGGCTTGACCGCTATTTTGACAAAAACCGAACCGTGGAAGCAGAAGTGTACCTTAAATTGCAGGATACAGGAGGACAAGTCCACGAAAAAATAATTGAAGTTAAATTGCTATTGCCCGGTGGATGGTTAATTGACAAAAAAACAGGTCGGTCTTTTGAATCAGCCGTCACTGCATCTACCGACACCCTCAAACGTCAACTATTGCGCCACAAAGAAAGAACAATCACCATTCAACACGTTCGATTGACTGATTTGTAAAACGGTTTCAAAAAAGCAAATTTCCAGGGGAAACCCTGCCACTCACAGCCACAATCAAGGCTGGAAGCCCGGTCACCCACGACCGGGCTTCGTTATTTAAGGAGCAGTAGGGCAAATACGTCTTTTGATTATCCGATAAAATATTATGCGTCGTTAAATAGCGCTGTCAAATCGGAAACGAACAAATGAGTAAACACAAACTTAAACTGCCTACCCCGGTGGAAAGGATCGGCATGCCCCCTTCCAACACCACCAATCCGCTGCTTTGGGTGTTCGCCACTTGCACCCTCACGGCCATTGCTTATTACCCGATGCTTGCCAATGGGTTTACCAACTGGGACGACCCGTATTACATCACCGAAAACCCACTGCTCCGTGGCCCCGACTGGGGAGGGATTTTCTCGAAGTCTGTAGTGTCGAATTGCCATCCGCTTACAGTCGCTTCTTTAGCCCTTAACTATCGGGTATCACAATTGTCGCCATTTTCTTACCACCTTGTTGACTGGCTATTGCATATCCTGAATACAGGCTTGGTTTTTTACCTCGCATTCAATCTTTCCAATGGCAAGCGGTTGGTTGGTTTTATCACTGCGCTGTATTTTGGCATTCATCCAATGCACGTGGAATCAGTAGCATGGGCAAGTGAGCGAAAAGATGTGCTTTACACCCTGTTTTTTCTGTTGTCGCTCCTATGTTACCTGCGCTATCTGGAGCGGCCAGACTGGAAAAAATATTTTGGCGTGTTTGCACTGTTTGTGCTATCACTGCTGTCTAAACCGGCAGCGGTGACGCTCCCAGTCGTACTTCTTTTGATGGACTGGTATCGAGGCCGCGCCATCGGAGATAAAAATCTTTGGTTGGAAAAAATCCCCTTCTTCGCCTTGGGGCTTGCTTTCGGGTTGTCTACACTTCAAATCCAAACTGAAAATGCAATTGCCGAACCTGGATTTTATCCTTTATGGCAGCGGGCTGTTTTTGCTTGTTACGGTTTTGGCGAGTACATTATCCGCGTTTTTTGGCCCTTCCCTTTATCGGCAATTCACTCCTTTCCAAAACCTGGTGTCGTTCCGTTATCTTTTTATCCAGCATTGCTGGCAACAGCTGTTACGGTGGCGACTGCATGGTATTTCCGCAGAAATAAACAGCTCGTGTTTGGGCTTGTATTCTATACGGTCAATGTGGTACTCGTACTGCAAATGTTGACTTTTGGAAATTCAATTATTTCAGAAAGATACACGTATGTGCCGTACATCGGACTAATATTCGCAATTGCGACGACATTGGAAAACAGTAAATGGCCTAAATCGGTAAAAAATGGAGTGATGAGTTTGTTACTACTGTTTGCTTTTGGGTTTGCGATGGTGTCAAACAGGCAGGTCCGTGTTTGGAAAGACAGTCAAACGCTGTGGACAAAAGTTATTGAATCTTACCCTGACAACTATATTGCCCGTACAAACCGTGGGAATTACCTGGCAACCAAATTGAACCGATTCGAAGAAGGGCTGGCAGATTATTCTGCCATCTTGCAAATCAAGCCCGATCATGCTCATTCCCTTGAAAATCGCGCAATCATTTATTTGCAACAACATAACGATAAAGCCGCTTTTGCCGATGCGGAACAGTTGGTTCGGTTCCATCCAAATTTGCCCAAAGGCTATTTTTTGCGTGCATTTGCTGCTGATAAATTGCAAAATCCAGATCAAGCCATTGCCGATTACAGCATCTGTATTGCACTTCAACCCCACCATGAGGAAGCGATAGTCAATCGCGGTGCTCTTTACTTCAACGCTAAACAGAACTATCAAAAGGCCAAAGACGATTTTGACGCGGCCATCCAGATCAACCCAAAAAATGGGGCCTATTTTTTGTTCCGCGCCCGCTGTTGGGTCGCTTTGAAAAATAATGCCGATGTGCTGCGGGATATAACAACGGCAAAACAACTGGGCAAAACACCGGGCAATGACCTGATATTATCTTCCGAGCCTTTGCGATGAGGGTACAAATCCGTCGTTTACAGTGGCGTTTTAAAGCGTATTATTTATCGAACTACCGTCACATTTCCAGAAAGGCCCAACTCCAAGCCATCTTTAAAAATCAATTTCGCCACCCAAACAAAAACACCTGGATTTACCGGACGACCCCGGAAGTTCCCGTCCCAGCCATTCTCCTCATCGTTGGGCAACAGGTTTTCTTTTTTATAAACAAGTTCTCCCCAACGGTCAAAGACCTCAAGCAACTGAACCTTATCCAGGGATTCGTCTGAATACACGGTAAAAAAATTGTTCAGTCCTTCATTATTCGGCAGGATCACATTGGGCACATAAATATGCCGTCTTAGCACGATCAGGTCAATTATGTGCAGGCTGTCGCAGCCTTTTACCGTTTCAAAATGAAAGGGGTACTGCCCCGGCTGTCCAGTGCGCGTTCCATCGGGCAATTGATAATAGTTTCCTTCATAAATAGTAACCGTTTCGTGCGTCCGAACTGAGTCAGTTAGGTCAGGCAAGTTCAAATCATTTAGCGTTGCCTCACAACCCAATGAATCTGTTACAGTTACAGTGTAGACATCGGGTGTCAGGGCATGAAAATAGCCATTTGCCTTTGGCCCAAGTCCATTGTCCAGCACAAATGAATACCCCCCTGACCCACCAGTCGCCGATACTGCAACAAATCCCAGCGGATGCCTACAATCCACTATACCCAAACTGTCTAATACCAAAAGCAAAGGTTCCTCGATTTCAATGTCGTAGATACTGGTGTGGGTGCATCCGGCGGCATCGCGGAGGGTGACGATATAGTTGCCTGATGGCAGGTCAGAAAAGACCCCGCTCGTCTGCCAGGCCCCGCCATTGAGTTGAAACTCGAAAGGTGAAGTGCCCGAATTGCCGCTCACAGAAATTGATCCCCCTTCCACACAACTCGCATCCTCGATTGAAAGCAGCGATACCTGCGGCAACGGCGGATCATTTACCGTATAACTACTTGAATCTGTGCATCCTGCGGCATCGCGGAGGGTGACGATATAGTTGCCTGAAGGCAGGTCAGAAAAGACCCCGCTCGTCTGCCAGGCCCCGCCATTGAGTTGAAACTCGAAGGGCGAAGTGCCCGCATTGCCGCTCACAGAAATTGATCCCCCTTCCACACAACTCGCATTCGCGATTGAAAGCAGCGATACCTGCGGCAACGGCGGATCATTTACCGTATAACTACTTGAATCTGTGCATCCTGCGGCATCGCGGAGGGTGACGATATAGTTGCCTGATGGCAGGTCAGAAAAGACCCCGCTCGTCTGCCAGGCCCCGCCATTGAGTTGAAACTCGAAGGGCGAAGTGCCCGCATTGCCGCTCACAGAAATTGATCCCCCATCCACACAACTCGCATTCGCGACTGAAAGCAGCGATACCTGCGGCAACGGCGGATCATTTACCATATAACTACTTGAATCTGTGCATCCTGCGGCATCGCGGAGGGTGACGATATAGTTGCCTGATGGCAGGTCAGAAAAGACCCCGCTCGTCTGCCAGGCCCCGCCGTTGAGTTGAAACTCGAAGGGCGAAGTGCCCGCATTGCCGCTCACAGAAATTGATCCCCCTTCCACACAACTCGCATCCTCGACTGAAAGCAGCCATACCTGCGGCAACGGCGGATCATTTACTATATAACTACTTGAATCTGTGCATCCTGCGGCATCGCGGAGGGTGACGATATAGTTGCCTGAAGGCAGGTCAGAAAAGACCCCGCTCGTCTGCCAGGCCCCGCCATTGATTTGAAACTCGAAGGGCGAAGTGCCCGAATTGCCGCTCACAGAAATTGATCCCCCCTCCAAAC
>Ga0163149_10001522_pt1 | contig 29615 bp, 29 predicted proteins | sample OliLakLV19MP5G1_FD_148604 | JGI IMG/M metagenome (GOLD analysis project Ga0163149, IMG submission 148604) | Freshwater microbial mat bacterial communities from Lake Vanda, McMurdo Dry Valleys, Antarctica - Oligotrophic Lake LV.19.MP5.G1 | ecosystem: Environmental > Aquatic > Freshwater > Lake >... | reverse complement strand
CTTTCTGAAGAAAAGAATAATCAGCAATAACCGACTTGTAGTCGAGCGTTGAGTCGGCAAGACAAGAAGCGATGATACCAATCACGCCAGGGTCAGCATCAAATAGTGCATTTTTATAAATGCCGGCAAAAACTGGTTTCAATTCATGTAAGAACTGTTTCCCTCTGTTGAGGGTTGTCAACGCCTGGGCCGCAGCGGTTTTTATGACAAGAACGTTTGATTCAACCAGTTCTTTTGCTAAGAATGGATGAGCGTTGATGTCAGCCGAAAGTGCATTGAGTAAACCGGCTTTATGATAATCGTTTGATGATTGAGCGTATGTATTTTGAATTTCTTGCGCTAACTCTGTCGAGATGATTAGAAGCGGTTTGTAAAGTGCGGATTGAAGCCTGAAATTTTTAGTGGTGCGCGCAAGCGTCAGTAATTCATCTTTTTTGCTGAAATCATTTTGAACGGCTTCTGCAGCAGCAACAGCTACTTGTGGATTCTCATCTTTCAAAGCGAGTAACACAAGTTCATCACGTTCAGTGGTTGATTTGGATGCGGTAACACGTGCAGCACTTACCCGCACGCGATAGTCGGGATCTGTGGAGAGAATTTTTTTAAGCGCAGGCAGGTATTCTTCAGTGGTAATTTTACGAAGAGCCATGGTGGCTGCCATTCGCACGAAAGGGTTTTTATCTTCGGCAGCAGCGCGTATCAGCGACTGCGTTGGAATCCATTTCAGGTTAGTTGCACGATTAAAAAAATGTGCTGCACCCAATCGCACCGAAGTGGTGTTATGCGTAAGAAAATCAGAAGCCCGCCTGGCCATGGTTGAATCAGCAAGACCACGAAGCCCTGCAAAATAAAAAGCCCACGAAAGACCGTTTCCCTGAATAGAATCTTTTGGTTGAAAGCTAAGTAAGGTTGGGAGGTCGCGTGAAGTAATGGTTTTACCCAGAGCCTGAAGTGTTTCACTGATAACGATGCTGCTTGAATCGGTTAAGGCTGGTATGAGGGCATTGACCGCTGCATTTCCACCAGTTTGCCCGAGAGCGAAAGCGGCATGAATGCGAGCCGACATATAAGGGTCTTCTAAAAGCATGGTGCCCAGTTGCAAAGAGGCAACGGAATCCTGCACGGATGCCAGTGCCAACGCTGCTTGAGAACGATAATCTGGATTTTTGTTGATCAGGTAGCTGATCAGACTATCGGTTTGCCTGTGATCCTGAAAGTCGACAATGGCAGCGAGGGTTGAATCAGAAAATTTATTGGGTCGAGGTGAGGAACATCCAAAAAAAAGTAAACAGGCAAAGGCAAACGAGACCGCCTTCATAGCTTTTTATATAATCCTCTTTTTAGCGTGATTGACTACATCATTAAATTCGATGCCGGCAGCTTTGATGGAATAAAGTAGTAATCGAACTTCTCTTACATGAACAGAACCATCTACTTCTGACATGTTGTATAGATGGGCAAATGCATCCAGTTTTTCTTCATCCGTACACTCGCTGATCAGATCAATACCAATCTTATAGATGTCTTTTTCTTTTTTATTTCGAATTCCGTCTTCAAATTCCTTGAAGACAGAATCAGGTATGATCTCTTTATTTTTAATCCTGAGCAAAGAAGCAAATTCCTTTTCATCAATAACCCCATCGGCAGATATGAGCAAGTGCGTGAGGTAAAGCAACCCCATCTGATAGTTTTTTGATGAACCCATTTAGTAAATATTAGGAGTTAAATATCCAGAAAATATGGTGCAATAAATAACCGGCCTTGTAAATTTTTACTTCAATTTTTAAGAAAAAGATTGATAAACTAAAAAGGCGGATAGATAGGCAAGTGCAGTCATGTATGCTAATTGTATCGCGGGCCATTTCCATCCTTTTGTCTCTCGTTTCACTACGGCAAGTGTGCTCATACACTGCATGGCCAATGTATAGAACACCAATAGAGAAAGGCCCACAGCGGGAGTATAACGTGGCCCTCCTGTCTCTGGGTTGATCTCTGATTTCAATCTGGTTTTGATAGTGAGCTGATCATTGGAGCTGCCCAAGCTATAGATGGTAGCTACCGTACCAACAAAAACTTCGCGTGCAGCAAAAGAAGTGATCAGGGCGATCCCGATTTTCCAGTCATAGCCCAGCGGCCTTATTACCGGCTCGATGGATTTGCCAATGATTCCCGCATAAGAGTGCTCCAGTTTATAAGCGGCAATTCGGTCTTGAATTTCTTGTTCACTTATTCCTTGCGAGGAGATATCAGACATTACTTTCTGTTCTGCTTCCTGCATGTTTTTTCCTGGGCCATAGCTGGCTAGCACCCAAAGTACAATGGAGATGGCCAGAATGATCTTACCAGCCTCAAATACAAATGATTTTGTCTTTTCCAGAACGGTATAGCCAACATTGGCCCATCTTGGCTTGCGGTAAGTGGGCAACTCCATGATGAGATAACTTCTTTCCCTGGTTTTAATAAGAAATTTTAAAGCCATCGCAGAAAAGATGGCGGCCAGAAAGCCGAGTATGTAGAGGGCCATTAACACAAGGCCCTGATAATTAAAGAAACCAAAAATTTTATCGTCAGGAATAATCAAGGCTACCAGAATGGTGAACACCGGGAGCCGTGCAGAACAACTCATAAAAGGTGTGACGAAAATGGTGATGAGCCGATCTTTCCAATTATCGATAGTTCGTGTTGCCATAATGGCCGGGATGGCACACGCTAATCCTGAAATGAGAGGCACAACACTTTTACCACTCAGACCAAATTTTCTCATGATCTTATCCATAAGAAAAACAACACGCGCCATATAGCCGCTCTCTTCCAGCACCGAAATACAGGCAAATAAAATTACGATTTGAGGTATGAAGATGATGATGCCTCCAATACCGGGTACCACACCTTGTGAAATCAAATCAAACAAAGGGCCGTCTGGTAAATTGTTATCAGCAATACTGCTGAGCCGGGTAAACGACTGATCAATAAAATCCATCGGTATCTGGGCCCAGGCAAAAATGGATTGGAAGATCAGAAAGAGTACGGAGAAAAAAATCAGGTAACCCCAGACTTTATGGGTAAGTACTTTATCAATGCGATAAGAAAACTTCTTCCACTCAGGGTCAGATGTTTTGAGAATAACTTTATTCAATAAATCCTGAATGAAACCATAACGTGTGACGGTTTCTGCACCTTGATATTTATGTTGAAAAAACTGGTTCGCTTTAGCTTCTTCGCGGATGTAATCTCGCTCTTGCTCGCTTAGGAAAACAAGATTTTCAGTTTGTTGTAAAAACTGGTAGGCTTCATAGTCCGTAGCTAAATGGAATCGTTCTTTAATTTTATTGACTACTTTCTTGATCTCATTGTCAATTTGAAAAATGGTTTTAGAAGAAGGCCTGAGTTTTTCCTTTAAAGTCAGTTTCAATCCATCTACCCCATGTCCGCTGCGGGCATTGATCATCACTACCGGAATATCCAATGAGGTGGCTAATTCCTGGACGTCTATGCTTTGACCCGATTGTGCTGCCAGGTCCATCATGTTTAGCGCAAGCACAGTGGGCAATTTCAAATCGATGAGTTGTGTTAGCAGGAGGAGGCAGTTCTTAAGATTGGTTGCATCAGCCACCACCACGACACAATCCGGATAGTGCCTGTTGTTTTTATCGGCCAATATTTCGGCAACAATTTTTTCATCCAGCGTGCGAGGATAAAGGCTGTAAATGCCAGGTAGGTCAATGATCTCTGCCTGTGTTTTATCATCGAGGGGGCAAATGCCCGTGCGCTTGTCAACAGTTACACCGGGAAAGTTTCCAATCTTTTGGTTAAGGCCTGTAAGTTGATTGAAAAGAGAAGATTTACCTGAATTTGGTTTCCCCGCCAACGCTACCCGCAAACGCCTTTGTTCAGCCATCAATTAAGGATTGTAATAGTAGAGGCCTCGCTGATGCGCAGTGAAAGATCGAGACCCGTGACACTCACGCAAACGGGGTCTCCCAGTGGGGCTGTGAAGTTGAAACGAACAGCAGTGCCGGGCAAAAAGCCCATTTCCAGCAGTTTCACAGAAATCTCATCATCCGTAAACCCCGAAATTACCGCTGTTTCGCCTGGAACCATATCCGCCACCGTTTTGGTCCTTATCACTTCTTATTTAGATTGATTTTAAACAACGCAATATAGGAGTAGGCTGACAGTTACGCAATGATTATCTTCGGTCGTGAAAAAGAAAGTTAAAAAGCTATCCAAAACCAAAAACGAAGATCCTAAACCCTCTTCGGAAAAGCAGGCAGAAAAAGAGACTACTCCTTTTGACTTTGGAGGCTTGCCTCAACGGGATTTAAAAAAGAATTTGGGTTGCGGTTAAAACAATGTCAACTATGAATAAGAAGCAACTTTTTAAAATTTTGGCCAAGCTAAACAAAGTGATCCTGCCACGTTTTAGCAAAAAGGATATCACCCGGCTTTCAAAGATTGAAAAAGGATTAATAGCCTATCGCTACTGGGTAACGCTCAACTCCCTGGACTAATTATTACATACTTTCGGCAAAGAATATTCGCTTTACCCGCTCGCTGGTGTTGGTGAGAATTTCATAGGGAATGGTGTTGGCGCGCATTGCCACTTCCTGAATGGGCAAACCTTCACCAAAAACAGTTACCTCGTCACCCACCTTTGCTTCGATGCCCGTGATGTCGATCATGGTCATGTCCATGCAAACATTTCCTACCACGGGAGCTTTCTTTCCGCACACCAGCACCGCCCCAGCACCGCGACTGAAGCTTCGACTAAATCCATCGGCATAGCCAATGGCAATGGTGGCGAGTGTCATCTCATGACCTGCTTTTCCTCTTCGTCCATAGCCAACAGACTCACCGATTTTCACTTTTTTAATTTGCGAGATAACCGTTTTTAATGTGGCGGCAGGCTGAAGTTGGTTGAATGCTTCTGACGTGGGATTGACACCGTATAAGCCAATGCCCAATCGAACCATATCCATTTGGTATTGATGAAACCGGAGAATGCCCGGGGAATTCAACGTATGCCTGAGCGGAGTCGTGTTTAGTTGGGAAGAGATAACCTGGTAGGCATGTTCATAACGGGCTACCTGATCTTTTGAAAATTCATCATGAAGGGATTCATCCGCACCTGCCAGATGTGAAAACACAGAGGCGATTTTAAGATGAGGATTATTTTTTAAAATGCTGATGGCCTCAGCTAAGTCTTCTGCCTCCAACCCCAAACGCTTCATCCCTGTTTCTACCTCCAGATGTACTGTGCAGGATTGCGTAACCAAAAAATCAGTTAATGAACGCAGCATATTCAAACTATACATCACTGGCTCCAGGTTATAATCAATGATCGTTTGAAAACTCTCTTCCGTTGCATTCATCACCATGATGGGAATGGTGATGTGATTCTTGCGCAACTCTACTCCTTCATCCGCATAAGCGACACCCAGATAGTCAACCCGATGATATTGAAGCAAGGTTGCTATCTCTTCACTGCCACTGCCATAGGCAAAGGCTTTCACCATGACCATGATTTTAACACCTGGCTTGAGCTGCGCTTTAAAAAAATTCAGATTATGAACGATCTTATTCAAATCAATTTCCATGCGCGTGCCATGCACCTTTCGTTGTAAAAGCGCCACAATTTTTTCGAAGTGGAATGTGCGGGCTCCTTTGATAAGAATGACTTCCTGATGGAAGTCGTTTCGGTTAATTTCGGTTAAGGCACTTTCGGTATCGGGATAAAACGAGGTTTGAATGGTGAGTTCTCTAAACTGCGCTTGATGATTCAGGAGCGTTGGGCCAATTCCGATCAATCGGGTAATGTCACTTTTATGAATCAGTTCTCTGATTTTTTTTACGAGCGCAGCGTCCTCAACACCGGATTGTAAAATATCAGAAAGGATAATGGTCTTTTTCTTCTTTTGAATACCCGAGAGAAAATCCAGGCAGATGCGCAAGCCGCCCAAATCATTATTGTATGAATCATCAATAAGCTGACAGTTGTTGATTCCCTGTTTTAATTCGAGGCGCATGGGAACCGTTTTCAGCAAACTGATTCGCTCCTGCACGGTTGGCACGGAATAACCCAAGTGCAACATCAGCGTAACACAATGAAAACAATTCTCCACCGAAGCATGATCTTTGAAAGGAAGTTTAATCGTATGCGGTTGATCTTTCCACCGGATAATAAAATGATCACTGGATGGAGTGATTGGCAGATCGGCTTGTTCATGAAATCCCCAGTTAAATGATGGCAACGAGGAAGCCAAAATCGCATTATGAACAGGTTCATGATCGGCACAATAAATTAATTTTTCAACCGCAGAAAACAGTTTCAGCTTCTCGTTGATTTTTTGTTCTAATGAAGTAAAGCCTTCATCGTGCGCGGTACCAATGTTGGCGAAGATTCCCAACGTTGGTTGTATCACTTTTTGCAACTCCTGCATTTCTAATCGCCTTGAAATGCCAGCTTCAAAAATTCCCAATTCATGATACGGTTGTATTTGCCAAACGGAAAGGGGAACACCAATTTGCGAATTGTAGCTTCCCGGATTTTTTACAACTCTATAGTCTGGTGAGAGCAGTTGATACAACCACTCTTTAATAATGGTTTTACCATTACTTCCGGTGATGCCAATTACCGGAATGGTGAATTCATTTCGATGGGCACTGACCAAACGTTGTAATGCCAGCACCGAGGAGGATACTAACAGAAAATTTGCGTGCGGAAAATTTTCTAAGGACAGTTTTTTCTCAACAACAAACTGACAAATGCCCTTTGAATATAGTTCTGCGATGTATGCATGACCGTCATGTCTTTCTCCTGAAATGGCGAAGAACAATGCATGCTCAGACAACATCGCCTTACGACTATCAATCACCAGGTCTTCTACATTTCTGTCTTTGCCTATCTGCAGAATAGTGCCTTGACAAATGGAGGATAGCTGTGAAAATAAGAACATAAACTTAGAAAAGTTTGGAGCCATTAGGAACGGGCGTGTGCACAGTGGCAAGAACGATCCTTTTGTTTTCATCAGAGAATCCCGTTACTAAAACTTCAGAAGTAAAATTGGCAATTTGTTTAGGGCTAAAGTTCACAACACAGATTACCTGCATGCCGGGTAACTGATCCAACGTATATAAATCGGTTATTTGCGCACTGGATTTTTTAAGCCCCAAATCAGGGCCCAAATCGATCCAAAGTTTGAAAGCGGGCTTTTTGGCTTCAGGAAAGGCCTCAGCGCGAGTGATGGTGCCAGCCCTCAGGTCAATTTTATTAAAGTCATTCCATGTTATCATTTCTAAAAAATTATTACTTTGCATAGCTTACCCCGAAGGTAAGAGGATAAAACCAAATAAGTCCGGATTTAGATGAAAGCAAATTTTTCTCGTTCTCTTGGATTTACTTTTCTTCTGATGACAGTGGTATTTTTTTCTGCCAGTGGTCAGGAGGGTATACCTAACAATGAGTTTCCTGATCCGAATTTTCACCCTGAACTTAGTGAGGAAAAACCTCTTTTGTTCGAGCCAGAAAGATCCACGTCAAATACGGAGAAATCATTACAAAACAAGGATCAATTAAACACACCCTCCAAAGGAGCTAAGTCAAAAACAGGAGATGCATCTAAGAACCCTGGAGCGAAGACCGAAGAAGATGCCCTATCATTCAACTTCCTTTACTACATCATTCAAAAATTCAAGATATCGGATATTGTAGAACAATAGCTCCGATCATATAATCACGTGTAGGTTTTTTCATTAAAATTGTATATTTGCAACCTTGTTGCATTTGTGAAAAATTTACTCATTCTTATCTTTATTCTCTGTGGCCTCTCGGTGGGCGCAGTGGGTCAGGTCAATTGTAAATTGTCTGTTGCTGGTAAGGTACTTGATGATTTAAAGGGTCCACTTCCTGGAGCCACCGTGTTCATCAAAGAACACAATATTGGAAAAGTAACCGACCAGAATGGCGTCTTTGTTTTTTCAGACTTGTGCGAGGGTGAATATTCTTTTGAAATCAAATTTTTGGGATACGAAACACGAGTTATAAATCTCACTCTTAGAAAATCAGAAAACATTGAGACCATACTCAAGACAGAAGACAGGCTCCTTACCGAAGTAATCGTCTCGGATCATCGCGAACCTGTTGGAAAGGCATCTAACTATGGAGCCCTTTCGGGAAAAGCATTGGAGGAAGTAAGAGGCAAATCATTGGGTGAATCTCTTCAGAACATAACGGGTGTTAACACCATTCAGTCTGGTCCGGCTATTTTCAAACCGGTCATTCATGGAGTGCATAGTCAACGTATTTTAATTCTTAATAACGGTGTTCGCCAGGAAGGACAACAATGGGGAGCTGAACATGCACCAGAGATTGATCCATTTATAGCCGCCAACTTAGTGGTTGTAAAAGATGCGGGCGCAATCAAATACGGTACCGATGCATTGGGTGGTGTTGTTATACTCACACCTGCCGAGCTGCCAACGGATCAACAATTGGGCGGACAGCTACATATTATTGGTTCAAGCAATGGCCGGTCTGGTGTAATATCGGGATTGCTTGAAGGAGGATTAACTAACTACAAAGGCTGGGGCTGGCGCCTCCAAGGCACCGCAAAGAAATCGGGAGATATGCATACACCGGACTATAATTTATCGAACACCGGATTCCAGGAATTGAATTATTCCGCCTCAACAGGCTATCATAAAGGGGGAAAGGGATTTGAGGTTTTCTATAGTCACTTTAACACGATCATTGGAATATTAAAAGGCTCAGTGGTTGGTAGTACAGAAGATCTTGCCATCGCATTAGAGCAAGAGCCTCCACAAAATACGCAACCGTTTACCTACCAGATAAGATCACCAAGACAAGAAGTACAGCATGATCTGATAAAGCTCACAAGTCATATTCGTAAGGGAGATAATCTTTTTAATATTCAATATGCACTTCAAATAAATAATCGAAAGGAGTTTGATTTGCGAAGAGGAAGCCTCAATGAGGTGCCTGCTCTTGGATACAAACTATTTACTCACACGGTGGATGCAGAGTGGGAAAAAACAAAAGAGAAATCACATACACGTTCTCTTGGATTAAATGGAATGGCGCAAGACAATAATAAAATAGATGGCACACAAACGCTTCCGTTCATTCCTAATTTCAACAATTATACCGCTGGACTATTTTGGATAGAGAAATTTTCAAAGAATAAGTGGGATTGGGAAATGGGAGCTCGTTATGACCTCAGGTATTACAAGATTGTTGGATTTGATTTTAAAAATCAATTGTATCGCAGTGAGTTCAACTTTCATAATGTGAGTGCCACCGCAGCAGGCACATTAAAAATTAATCCGACATCTTCTTTTACTTCCAGTTTAGGAAGTGCCTGGAGACCACCCAATGTTGCGGAGCTTTATAGTTTGGGCACACATCAAAGCGCTGCCGCCATTGAGTATGGATTGTTGCTGGATGAAATTACCAATGAAGTGCGATCACCGGATGAAGTAGATTTTAAAGCGGAGCAGGCAATAAAGTGGGTGAACACCTATCGCGTGCAGAAGGAAAAATGGAGCATGGAAATGACCGGATACATAAATTATATCTTTAATTACATCTACCTGAAGCCTCGCGGAGTAACAGAAAACACACGTGGCATTTTCCCATACTTTCGATATACGCAAACCGATGCTTCATTTTTGGGTGCTGATCTTTCGTTGAGTTATTCAGTAACTAAAAAGTTAAAACTGAACTCTCGGATATCATTGTTAAGAGCAAAAGATGAAACCAATAACGACTACCTGATTTTTATTCCATCAAACCGTTATGAAGTTTCTATGCGATACGATACTCCAAACATACAATCATGGACAAATCCTTTTATCGAGATACGATTAAAGTACGTAGCAAAACAGAATCGAGCTCCTCGCGTTGTACCCATACGTGATATTATCGAAGCAAAGGAGCAAGGAATTGATCTGTTTGAAAATGATAATCGGAACTTTGATTTTGTTGATTCGCCTGAGGGTTATTTTTTGGCTTCCATTAGTTTGGGCATTTCAAAGCCCATTCAGAAGTCAAAGCTGGATGTTAGAATTTCTGTTGAAAATTTGACTAATACAGCCTACCGTGAATATTCAAATCGGATGCGCTATTACGCAGATGAAATTGGCCGCAATCTTTCTATTGCCATGAAATACAGCTTTTAAATTGTTGAAAATGGGTAGTGAAAATCAGATTTTTACTTTATGTTTGCAACATTGTTGCATAAACTAAACAACGATTAAATATGAAAGTCTATTTAAAATCCCTGATTCTTTTACTTGTTACAGGTTCGCTAATCTCTTTAAGTGGTTGTAAAAATGACGATCCGGAACCAGAAAACATCCCTGAGTTAGTAACTAAAGTGACTTTAAAATTTACCCCTGCTGGGGGAGGTGCAGCGGTTACTGTTACGGCAACTGATCCTGATGGGGAAGGTGTTCAGGACATCAAAGTGGATGGTACCATCAACTTAATAAAGGGAACACAGTATACGCTGTCATTGGAATTAATCAATGGCCTATACAAGGTCGGAGATGATGGTTATAACATCACTGCCGAGGTTGAAGAAGAAGGAGATGAACATCAATTTTTCTTCCGATTTTCTGAGGGAGCTTTTTCATCACCAACAGGCATGGGAAATATTAAAGATAATTCATCTTCAACAGCAGGAAGCATTAATTATTTAGACAAGGATGTTAACAACTTGCCAATAGGCATTAGTACCTCCTGGACATCATCTGGTGTGGCAACCAGCGATAAATCATTCAGAGTGGTTTTAAAGCATCAGCCTGATATAAAATCAAGTACATCTACGTCACTGGATGGCGAGAGCGATCTTGATATCAGCTTTGTGTTGAATGTGAATTGATCCGTGAATAAACAATCAACAAAAAACCCGGAGTGCTCCGGGTTTTTTATTTCAACTTTTCTTGACGATGAATTGCTCCAGATCGTTAAGCTTTAGAATTCCCTCATAGTAAGCCTTGCCAAAGATTACAGCGAAAACCCCCATATCATTTAACTTTTTGATGTCGTCTATTCCGCGCACCCCTCCGCTGGCAAGCACTTTCAAATCTTTAAAATGATCGAGAATATCCTGGTAAAATGAAAAGGCCGGGCCTTCGAGTACACCATCGCGCGACACATCTGTTGACTTCACATATTTCAATCCTCGGTCATAGAAATATTGAACATGATCAAATAAAGTGATCTCAGATTTTTTCAACCAGCCGCGGTAAGCGATCTTCTTCGAAACAATATCGGTAACATCAGCACCTAAGGTCATTTTTTCTCTGCCGTAAGAAATAATCCAGGAAGCAAATAATTCCGGATTGGTTACGGCTATACTGGAGGCCGTTATGTAAGCAGCCCCGAATTCATACGCTTTGTCGATATCACCGTCAGTGCAAATGCCACCTGTAAAATCGACTTTGAGATTGGTGTGGCCTGCAATAGTTTCCAGTACGTGGTAGTTCTTAGGACTTCCCCGCTCAGCTCCATCCAGATCAACCAGGTGAACGACTTCGATTCCATGAGATTCAAATCGCTTTGCCAGATCCAAAGGATTTTCATTATACGCTTTTTCACTGGCCGGATCGCCCTTCCTCATTTTAACAACTTTTCCGTTACGGATGGCTATGGAAGGAATTACCTGTATCATTTAGTTGCAATTACTTTGAGTTGCCAAAAATACCATCACTTGAGAAGATTCAATCAAAATTCTTAACAAGAAATTCTAAAAAAAACCTGATGCCGCCCTATTGAATCGAAAAAGGTAAGGCTACCAGAGTTTTGTCCCAGATAAATGTCAATTCGTGTTCTTCGCCCGTGTTTTCAACCGCGATGGTAAATTGCTCAAACTCCTTTTCAATCGTCACAGGCGGAGCTACAACCGAAAGAACGTCTTTAGACGGATCCCGATTGGCCTCGCCATTAAAACCAACACCCCATTGTCCCGATTCAGAATTGAAAATCACGGTCCATGACTGCTCACCGGGGATTGTCCATAAACTATATTTACCGGCCTTCAATGTTTTATCCCCAAAAGTGAGGTCTTTGTCTGTTTGAAAAATGGTAGCCTCATTGGCACCCGTTCTCCACACTTTTCCGAAAGGAACAAGCTCACCAAAGATCACTCTTCCTTTCTTGGAAGGACGATTATACATAATGGAGATTTTCAAATCCCCATTTTCAAATTTTACCTGGTCTTCCGGGCTAAAAGATTTTGTATAGACCACTCTGAAATAGGTAAGAATCCCCAGAATGATCACTAAGATGATACCCAAAACAAGAAGAAATTTCTTCATGGCATAGTTTGTTTTAAATCCCCTTTTGGTAGAAAACCCACAAATAAGGTTTGAGTTTACAATTTTTAAAGATCATTTTGCAAATAATCTGCTGGGAGGCTTTAAATTTGTTCTGTTCTCCTTATTAATAAAATAGATAACCATGGTTTTTTACGTAGTTCTTGCACTTTTTGCCTTAGCTATCATTTCCGTTTGGGCATTTCCAAATAGTAAAGTAAGCGACAACGAGCACGATATTAAGCACTAATCCTTAGGGCTTTCGATGAACGTATGCATCTTCTGCGGGTCAGCCTCTGGAGCAAGGAAAGCCTATGCAGATGCTGCCATAGAGATGGGAAGGCTTATCTGCAGTTCGCAATCCTCTTTGGTTTATGGTGGGGGTAATATCGGGCTGATGGGTGTCGTAGCCGATGAAGTGATGCGGCTTGGAGGTCATGTTATCGGGGTGATTCCGGATTTTCTCTTGCAAAAAGAAGTGGCCCATAAGGGTATTACACAGCTGGAAGTAGTGAATAGTATGCACGAGCGAAAAAGGCGCATGGCAGATTTAGCCGATGCATTTATCGCCATGCCGGGCGGCTGGGGCACACTGGACGAACTGGCCGAGATTCTTACCTGGAAACAATTGGGATTGATTCATGCCTCCGTAGGCCTTTTAAATACACTGGGTTATTTCAACCCACTCATTCAACAAATGAAATTAATGGTAGAGGAAGGATTTCTTCACGCAAAGAATTTAGATGAATTGAAAATTTCTGAAAGCCCCCATCAACTTCTCAACCAACTTGGCGTAATTACTGTTTAGAGCATAAGCATTTCCAAAAAAATCTTAGCTTTAACTAAAGCCACTGTGTTTGTATGCGTTCAAAGCGATTTTTTGATAGTCTTCTTTTTTTTCTGCTTGGCGTTACTTCCGGTTACGCGCAGGTGTTAGGGTTTTCCTTTCCACCCGGAAAGACCAAGGTTCAATTTCCCATTGAGGTCTACAATAACCTGGTGGTCATGCCCATTATTTTAAATGGTCAGTTACCACTGAAGTTTATTCTTGATACGGGCGTGCGCACTACCATACTTACCGAAAAAGCATACAGCGATATTCTGAATCTTCCCTACTCAAGAAAGTATACCATTGCAGGACCCGGTGGAGAAAAGCTGGTGGACGCGTATGTCACTAACAACGTAACCTTAGATATGCCCGGTGTGCATGGGCAAGGCCACGCTATGTTAGTACTTGAAAAAGATTATCTCGAGTTGAGAAACTACATGGGCACCGATGTGCATGGAATTCTAGGGTATGAGTTGTTTAGTCGTTTTATCATTAAGATAGACTATGAAAGAAAGATTCTTACCCTGATGCAACCCGAAAGGTTTAAGCCGAGCAAAAATCACACATGGCTTCCCATCACTATTGAAGACACGAAGCCCTATGTAGTGGTTGGGTTGCAGATGAATGACACCACGTCATTGTCGGCAAAGCTGTTGGTAGACACGGGTGCCAGTCACGGAATATTTCTTGAAACCGACTCAAGCCCTAAAATCACTATTCCTGAAAAGCACGTCAGTTCGATAATTGGAAGAGGGCTGGGTGGGGAAATTACAGGGGAGATAGGACGAATTAAGGCTCTTGAAATTGGTAACTATTTAGTCACTGGGGTAATCGCTAATTTTCCGGATCCTAAAACGTACAGAGACACATTAAAAACGAGCCCCAGAGTTTTTCGCAATGGTTCAATTGGTGGTGAGATGTTAAGCAGATTTACCGTTGTATTTAACTTCCCTGGAGAACGAATCTACCTGAAGAAAAACTCATCGCTCAAGAGGGAATTCTATTTTAATTTAAGCGGGCTCACCATACGTGCACGGGGAGCACGACTAAGAAATTTTGAAATTTCAGATGTGCGCGAAAATTCGTCTGCGGCAAAGTCGGATATCAGAAAAGGTGATAAAATCATTACCGTGAACGGAATGGTCGCTGCTGATTTGGATTTGAACATGATCAATGGCTTTCTCAACTCAAAACCCGGGAAAAAAATCACTCTTCAAATTCAACGGGATGGTGTAAAGGTGAAGAGAGAGTTCTGGCTTGAAAATATTATTTGAGGCAATAGGATACGCTTTGTGAGCATCGCCCCCACCCAGTGATAAATGAATTAGTAAAATGAATCGTGTAATAGTGGTTGGGGGAGGGCTTTCTGGATTGATTGCCGCAAATTATCTGGCAATCGCAGGAATGTATGTTTCGGTTGTGGAGAAAAAGAAATACCCTTTTCATCGGGTGTGCGGGGAGTATATTTCCAATGAGACGATTCCCTTTCTAAAATCTCTCAATTTGTTTCCTTCAGAATTTAATCTCCCAACCATCACAAAATTTCAACTCACTTCGGTAAATGGCAAATCGGCCCGGTTGCCGTTGGATTTGGGTGGATTTGGTATCAGCCGTTATTCACTGGATGATTTCTTGTATCGAAGGGCATGTGAGAAGGGAGTTGAGTTTTTGTTGAGCACCGAAGCAGAGCAAATTTTATTTGTGGATAATCAATTTCAGGTGAAGGCCGGTGACAAACTACTGCAGGGTGATATAGTCATTGGATCCTTTGGAAAGCGTTCAAGGATGGATGTTTTCATGAAACGCGGGTTCATTCAAAAAAGATCTCCCTATGCCGGTGTGAAATATCACATACGCACAGACCAGCCGGCTGATCAAATCTCGCTTCACAATTTCAAAGATGGCTATTGTGGCATTAGCCAGATAGAAGATCAGAAATTCACCTTGTGTTACCTTACGCATCGCGACAATCTTAAAAAGTATGGCAACATTAAAGCGATGGAAGAAGCGGTCTTGTATAAGAATCCATTTTTGAAATCACTTTTTCTCAACTCTGAATTTCTTTATGAACGCCCCGAAGTGATTAACGAGATTTCATTTGCCACCAAACAGCCGGTTGAAAATCATGTGTTGATGGCAGGAGATGCAGCCGGAATGATTACTCCGCTGTGCGGCAATGGGATGGCGCTCGCTATTCATTCAGCGAAAATTTTAAGTGAGTTAGTCGTTATGTTTTTTGCCAGCGAGATTACCCGTGAGCAACTGGAATCCCTTTATAGCAAAAGATGGAATGCTTTATTTGCCCGCAGGCTGTGGGCGGGAAGACAAATACAACAACTCTTTGGTGCCGAATGGACCTCTAACCTTGCCGTTGATCTCATGCGAAACGTAAAACCGGCTGCCAGATTTCTCATAAAGCAAACACACGGTCAACCATTTTGACTTTTCAAATAAGATTATTACCGCTTTGGTTAATAATTGAATAAATTCACTATTCATTCTCTACCTTCATTTCACCTAAACCTGAAACTATGAACCGTGAACAGTTTATCAAATCATTAGGCTTACTTACCGTAAGCGGCTTGAGCACCAGTGCCTTCTTAGCTTCTTGCACAGGAAAAAATTCCTCTGAAACAACTACCGACTCTACAGCTTTTGCTTCCTCTGTGGTAGGGGGATTATTCTTCAAAATTTCACTGGCAGAGTGGTCGTTTCATAAGGCGCTCTTCGCTAAGGAGTTTGAAAATCTGGAGTTTCCCGCCAAGGCAAAAAATGAATTTGGTATTAACGCGGTAGAATATGTAAATCAATTTTTCATGGACAAAGCAAGAGACAATGCTTATCTGACTGAATTGAAAAAACGGGCCGATGATGTTGGTGTTACCAACGTACTCATCATGTGTGATGGGGAAGGTGAAATGGCTAACCGCGATGCAAAGAAAAGAACCGAAGCAGTAGAGAATCATTATAAGTGGGTGGATGCTGCGAAGTTTCTGGGTTGTCATTCCATACGGGTGAATTGTTTTGGCGTTGGCACTGCCGAAGAAGTGGCCAAGGCGGGCGCTGATGGATTGAGAAGACTGAGTGAATACGCGCAGCCCATCGGCATTAATGTGATTGTTGAAAATCACGGAGGGTATTCTTCTAACGGGCAGTGGTTGGCAAATGTCATGAAGGAAGTTGGCATGGCTAATTGTGGCACACTTCCGGACTTTGGAAATTTTTGTACCAAGCGAGAGAGCGGTGATGTGTGGGAATCAAAGTGCGTTGAAGAATATGATCGCTACAAGGGTGTGGAGGAGATGATGCCATTTGCAAAAGGAGTAAGCGCAAAGGCTATTAATTTTGATGAGCAGGGCAATTGCATTGAAACGGATTATGCCAAAATTCTTGCTATCGTAAAAGCAGCAGGATATACCGGTCACATTGGCATTGAGTATGAAGGAACTGTGCTCAGTGAAGCAGAAGGAATCAAAGCTACCAAGACATTGCTTGAACGCGTGGGGGAAACGGTGTAGAAAAAGATTTTATTAGGCATTAAAAAGGCTGCCATTCAAGTAGGCAGCCTTTTTAGTTTTCTTCGCTTAATGCTTAATGATTAACTGTCTGGATGTAATCTTACCGCCATCAGAAATCTTTACCACATAAAGCCCATTGGGCAAGCCGGAAACATCAAAGCTGATTTTTCCTTTCGTTAAATTACGCGATGACACCACAAGCGAACGATTATTAACTAGCGCTACCAAAGTTTGGTCTGAATCAATTGGGAATTGCTCTTCGGTTAATGCAACACCACTTTGCTCATCCACAACTGTCACGGTTAGTGTTTCATCAGTTGGGTTAGGATTTTAAAACCTCGCTCCTATTTGAAATGAAATTGTATCGTTTATGTATTTTATAAGGTTTAAGTTTTCAATAATCCTGAGAGACAGGCTGAGTGAATTACGAATAGGTATATTGTATCCAACGGAAAAACTCAGGCCACCGGAAAATCTTTTATCCGAATCCATTTTATATTTGGATATTGTGTTATTCCATGAAAATGTACTTTCACCCCGGCCCTTAATAAAATAAGAAGCAAACGGACCTGCGTCAAGAAAAAGATTTGTGTTTCTGACTTTAAGTTTGCCAAAAGAGCAAATCCAGCGAAGTTTAAATACGTTTCTGATTTACGTTCACCTCGACCAATTAGGTTGACCCAAGTGCTGTCGTAATAATTCGTCAAAACCCTGCTGATATAACCTTTATAGTCATAAAACAAACGCATTGAAACATCAATTTGGGGTCTAACCTGATAATGTAAATTCACTGTGGCGGTGAACCCTGGTTTAACAAATAATTTATCCCTTGGGCTTTCTTCCTCATAGTGTATATTATAAAGATTTGGGCCCACGGCTATTTCAACTGCATCAATGTCTTTGAGTATTCTGAATATTTGTGCATTAGAGGAATTTGATAAGATCAATGCAAAGAGAATCATTACATGGCAGGAGGATTGTTTCAGTAAATTATGGATAACACTTATCGTTAACTTAGGGATTTCTGTTAAAGAATATGTGAATGTAATTGAATTAATTAAATCGGTATACTGTAACAGGGGTTGTTTTCATGCAGGCGAAAGGTTTTATAATATTTAAAGATAATCAACGAGTAATTGCTTCTTTTCTATGAGGTTAAGACACTAATACCGCGTAAACATGGTAAACGAGATGATCTAATTTTCTTATCGAAAAGAGAATATTTTTCCCTCTTAATATAAAGTTTGTTAGCTAGTAATCAAGTATGTCCGGGTTGTGAAGAATAAAACAGATAGAATCAAACTAAAATAGTTGACCAATATGACTGGTCTCCAGAAAGAACCAAATAAAAAATCCATTGAGGCACAAGGCGGATAAAAAATTTAACCACATGGTATTTGAAAAGTTGGCCTTAGCGGGATTTTTCAACACGAGAAAAAACCAAACTAAAAAGAAGATCACCACCGGGCTTAACGACATCAGAAAAATGAGCCCATAACGCAATTCATAAAAAGAATAGAAGTACCACACATACCCTGCGGCAGCGAGTGTGAAGATGATCAACACAAAAATAAAAGTACCCCGTATGCCCAGCATCAAACTGATGGTGCGATCTCCACGTTTCGCATCTTCTTCATGCTGGTAAACTTGTGTCATAGGATAGGTGCCTAATAAAATAATACTGGAAAGCGTGGCGGGTATCAGAATGCGGGCATTCATGAGATTCTCCACTCCAAAATCATTGATGCCCACATAGCACATAAGAAAAGTAAAGAACCCCTGAAAGATGCCCACAGTAAGCCAACCCCCAATGGGAAATTTCTTTAACCGGACGTACGGATGACTGTATGCTTTTGACACAAGGCCGTAGAATAAAAGCAACAACGCAAACAACAGGCCTATCTTTAAAAATCCCAGCACAATGGCAATCCCATCAAAGAGCAGTGATAAATAATACAATCCTTTATTTACGGGTGGCGGATTTTTCAGTCCGCCAATGCTTTTTTCATCTTTATCAAAATAGCTATTGAAGCCATTGCTGGCCGGATAAAGAAACAAATGGATAATCACAAACGACCAAAGCAACCGGCTTTCGGTGAAGTTGGGCGAAATGCCCAAAGCGAAAATGTAAACCGGCATCAGAAAGAAAGAAAAGGGAATGCGCAGATGGAGCCAGGCCGAACGTGAAAACATTGTTTTAAGAATTATTAAGTTGATCAAGATAATGAATTCATGATAGTTTAAGTCAATGTGGATGATTTTTTGTTATACTTGACAAATGAGTTATATCACTGCCATCGGCACGGCCAATCCTGAAAATAAGTTTAGTCAGTCAACCATCGCTGATTTTATGGTGCGGGCCATGCAGATGGATGTTAATGATGCCCGTAAACTTCGTGCGCTCTTCCGTATGACGGGAATTGAAACGCGCCACTCGGTAATTTCGGATTACGGCAAAATGGATGGATATGACTTTTATTCCAATAGCCAAAATTTTGAGCCGGTTCCCTCCACGGGCACGAGACTTTTATTGTATCGACAACATGCTTTGTTGCTGAGCATTCAGGCGATAAACCATTGTTTGGATAAACTAGAGGCCTTCGATAAAAAATCAGTTACGCATTTGATCGTGGTGAGCTGCACGGGCATGTATGCTCCGGGTTTGGATATCGACTTAGTAAAAGCGCTCGAATTGCCAACTCAGACACAACGCTTGTGCATCAACTTCATGGGATGTTATGCTGCTTTTAATGGATTGAGGCAGGCAGATATCATTTGTCAGTCTGACCCAAAGGCAAAAGTGCTGGTGGTTTGCACGGAATTGTGCAGCATCCATTTTCAGAAACAAAACACAGAGGATAATTTGTTGGCCAACGCATTGTTTGCTGATGGATCGGCCTCCTTGTTGGTGGAATCGACACCGCGAAAAGGGTTGAACTTGAAGCCCGTGAGTTTTTATTGCGACCTCGCTCCAGAGGGAGACCAGGACATGGCGTGGACGGTTGGTGACCTGGGTTTTGAAATGAGGTTGTCGGCTTATGTGCCCGATGTTATCCAACGTGGAATAAAAGCACTTACTCACTCTTTGCTTGATCAAATTTCATACTCACTTTCGGATGTGGCTTATTACGCCATTCACCCGGGTGGAAAAAAAATTCTGGAGGTAATTGAAAAGGAATTGAATCTTACCAAAGAACAGAATAAATCAGCTTACCAAGTGCTTCGCAATTTTGGTAACATGTCATCGCCTACGGTTCTTTTTGTACTTCAGGAAGTGTGTAAAAATCTGAATGGTGTAGACGACAAAAAGAAGATCTTAAGTTTTGCCTTTGGCCCTGGCCTCACCCTTGAAAGCATGGTGCTCGAAATACAAAATCACTAACATGGCGATTGACTTTTCTTACCGATCTTCTACCATTGAGATCATGGATGATTTGGCCTGTGATGGTGAAGTGGTATTTCAAACCTTGCGGGAATTAGATATCATAAATCATTGGCTGGGAGGAAATGCGGTGACGATTAACGCACTGAAAAAAAGCTGGGAGATCATCCCTAAAGAAGATACGATCACAATTGCGGATTTAGGTTGTGGCAGTGGCGAGATGTTGCGAATCATTTCTAAACTTGCTGAACAAGAAAACCGAAAAGTAAAACTGATAGGCTTTGATGCCAATGGTCATATTATTGAATATGCACGGAATCATTCAAAAGATTTTTCCAATGTTTCTTTCGAAACGGCCAATGTGTTTTCAAAGGATTTTCAGGATCAAAAATTTGATTTCGTTTTAGCCACACTATTCATGCATCATTTTAGTGAAACTGAATTGGTGGCAATGTTCTCATCATTAAAGAAGCAAACCCGATCGGCAATCATTATTAATGATATTCATCGGCATCCTTTTGCGTTTCATTCAATTAAGTGGCTAACTCAATTATTTTCGCGCTCCGCCATGGTTAAGTTTGATGCGCCTCTTTCGGTTTTGCGTGCATTTAGGAAAAGTGAATGGTTTGAGGTGATGAAAAAAGCATCGATAAATAATTACCGCTTGAAATGGAAATGGGCTTTTCGCTGGCAATTAATCATTCCTTTACACGATTAATCCTACTTTGTCATGTTTAAAATATTTCGTGCCGATGGCACTTTGACTAGAAACGTTTGGCCGGATTTCTACCGATATCGGATGCCTAACGGCATCTATGCAGTCACGCAGGGACTATATGTTGGTAGAATTGGGGAAGAATATAAATTTTGAATCCCGTAGGGATGAAACATGACAAAGTAGGATTAATAACTCTGGCACAATTTTTACTAATTTTAGTTTCGAATTATCAAACTAACCTCTTATGAAGACAAATCCGATTCCTTTTGCCATAATTTTAATGGTGCTCTCCGCGTGTAGTTCTAGCCCATTTGGTCAGAAAGTAAAAGAACCCTTCCGTGGCAATGCCTATGAATCCAATAATCGCTTCTTCCGCTCAACGGGTAAAGGTGAAAGTTCGCAGGATAACATTGCGCGCGGAAAAGCAGATATTGATGCCAAAGCGCAATTAGCCGGCCAGGTGAATACTACCATGAAGCAAGTAGCTGATCAGTATTTAGGTCAAACAGAGAATGCGAATGCCGCGGATGTAGCTGACAAATTTCAAAGTTTGGTGCGTCAGACAATGAACACAGAGATTGCTGACTTACGCAAAATCGGTGAGCAAAAATATTTTAATAAGAAGGAAAATAAATACACCGTCTTCATGGCTTACGAAATAAAGAAAAATTCCATGTTCCGCTTTATGAAGAAGCAAGCCCGGGTAGACAAGACCATCAACGAGCGTCAAATGGATTTGATTGATAAAATCCTGGACGAGCAGATAAAACAAGCGGAAGAAGCGGAAGAGAGCGAGAATTAATTTGCACTGTTTGCCATTTTCTCAGCCGTCTCGGCAATCTTAAGCTGATCAATAAACTCATCAACCTCTCCGTTCATTACTGCGGGGAGGTTGTGTTGTGTATACCCAATCCGGTGATCGGTAACACGACTCTGTGGATAGTTGTAGGTACGAATTTTTTCTGAGCGATCGCCACTACGCACCTGGCTTTTGCGTGATGCGCCAACTTCAGCCTGTTTTTTCTCCAATTCAAGTTCATAGAGTTTTGCCCGCAACATGACCATCGCTCGGGCGCGGTTGCCGTGCTGAGAACGCTCCACCTGACAGGTAATAACAATGCCGGTTGGCTTATGAGTCATTTGAACTTTCGTTTCTACTTTGTTTACGTTCTGCCCTCCGGCTCCGCCCGATCTTGAAGTTATTACTTCGATGTCAGCAGGGTTAATCTCAACATCCACTTCTTCAGCTTCGGGCAACACGATTACCGAGGCGGCCGAAGTATGCACCCGGCCTTGAGTCTCAGTTTCGGGCACACGCTGCACACGGTGCACGCCCGACTCGTATTTAAAAATCCCGTACGCTCCCTCACCCTCTACGCTGCTGATCACTTCTTTATAACCACCCGCAGTTCCTTCGGTAATATCCAATACCAACATTTTAAAGCCTCTTCGCTCACAAAATCGTTGGTACATCCTCCACAAATCTCCTGCAAAAATCGCAGCCTCATCACCACCCGTGCCAGCCCTTATTTCAAGAATGCAATTCTTATAATCATTCGGATCTTTAGGCATTAACAGCTCTTTAATCTCCGCCTCCAGAGCCTCACACTTTGGCTCCAACTCCTCTATTTCCATCTTAGCCATTTCGCGAAACTCCTCATCTTTTTCTTTTTGCAGAATTTCCTTCGCGTGCTTTACGCCATCCAATGCGGCTTGGTATTGATCATATTTAATTACCACCTTTTCCAGATCGCGGTATTCCTTGCTGAGTTGCTGGAATTTCTTTTGGTCTTTAACGGTCTCGGGTTGCCCCAGAAGTTGACCCACTTCCTCAAAACGGTTCTTTATATCTATCAGTTTCTCAATCATACATCCAAAAAGAAGGTTGCAAAGTTAATAAATTAGTGGTTCGTGTTAACGAAGACTTTTTACCTTCGCATTTGTTTTAGAATGATATGAAATACTCAATTTTATTGATCGGGATGGTCTTATTTTCCTGCACGGGCTCATTGAGTGATGAGCAAAGGAAAAGGATCAAGGAAAGCATGGAGCAGGGAGAAATCAAAAAGATTTCGGAAGCGCAGGTTACTGAGGCAGCCTTTGTTTATGGTCGCAAGGTTGCCTCCATGCTGGATAAAAGAGATAAAACCTTAACCAATACGCTGTTGCTGGATTCCTTATCGCAGGCGTTTCAAATAGAAATAGTCCCTATTCAGACAGAGAATAAAAATTTACGTGGTGTTGAGCGGCAATTGCTGGAAGCATACCTGGCTGGAGGCGAATCGAATGATAACATACAAAAGATGGGTGCGGATTCGCTGCTCTACACAAAGCCTATTCTGCGTGAACATCCGGATGGATCTACCGAGTTTTTAAAGGCACTCGGTATTCGCATGACCCGCAAACAAGTTGTGCTTTCGATCAAAGACTAATGGATTCGAAGCCCTGGAAAATCTGGGTTGATACGGGCGGCACATTTACCGATTGCATCGCTCATTCTACTGATGGGGATATCAAACGACTAAAAGTTTTAAGCACTGGCGTGCTAAAAGGCAAGGTGATAGAAAGACGTGACTCGAAAACAATCTCCGTGCAACTCGCCTGGCCGGTTCAAACGGATATATTCCACCATTTTCTGATCACGTTTTCACGAAATCCAAAAAATAAATTCCGGATAGCGTCTGCAGAAATTGGAAAGTCAATTCTTCATCTGCAAGACCCTGTTTCCCATAAAATTGAGAAGGGGGATGTTTTTGAAATCGGCTCAGGCGAAGAAGTGCCTGTGTTTGCTGCGAGGCTGATAACCCAGACGGGCTTTCATCAAAACTTTCCTTCCATTGAAATGAAATTAGGATCAACGCGTGGCACCAATGCCTTGCTGGAACGAAAGGGAGCCCGAGTAGCTTTTCTGGTTACGAAAGGATTTAAAGATTTACTCCTGATCGGCACACAACAACGAACAGATTTGTTTGCGCTTCAAATTATTAAAGAGAAACCATTATATGATTCGGTGATTGAAGTAGAAGAGCGGATTGAATCCAACGGGGACACACTGAAGGCTCTCAGTAAAAATGAAATCCTTCGGATTCTTTCTCAGGTAAAAAATTCAGATTGTGATTCTGTTGCGATAGCATTGCTCAACAGCTATAAAAATCCGAAGCATGAGAATACTCTTAAGGATGCTCTTGTAAAGACCGGATATCGGTTTGTCTCCGATTCACATTCTCTTTCAGGTCAGATAAAAATTTTGCAACGAGCTGAAACTACCGTTGCGAATGCGTATCTCGATCCGATCATTCATAATTATATCAATCGCATTCAACAAGGGTTGGTCGATGCACAACTAAAAATCATGACTAGCGCAGGAGGATTAGTTGACGCAAAGAATTTTTATCCCAAGGATAGTTTATTAAGTGGTCCGGCCGGAGGCGTGGTTGGCGCAGCGATTTCCGCGAAGCAATCGGGTGTTGATCAACTCATCACGTTCGATATGGGAGGCACCAGCACAGATGTTTCGCTTTACGACAAGCATTTTGCGTATCGATACGAATCAAAAGTAGGCGAGATTAAAATTCTATCGCCATCACTGGCCATTGAAACCATTGCTGCTGGTGGTGGATCTATTTGTGATTTTGATGGATATCGATTGACTGTTGGCCCACACAGTGCAGGAGCTTCGCCCGGCCCTGCTTGTTATGGAAGTGGTGGACCGCTTACCATCACCGATGTAAATCTGTTGCTCGGTAGGGTTGATACAGAATTCTTTTCGATTCCTCTTTACCGCGATCGATCGGAAGCAGCGTTGAAAAGCCTTTTACTGAAAATTCAACTAGCCACCGGCAAGAAGCCAAAGGCAGAAGCGATATTAGAATCGTTGACCTTAATCGCTAACGAAAAAATGGCGGAGGCAATTAAGAAGGTCTCCGTACAGCAAGGCCATGATCCTGTCAGCTATACACTCTTAAGTTTTGGTGGGGCGGGCGGACAGCATGCCTGTTCGTTGGCCGAGATTCTGGACATGAAACGAATTCTCATCCCCTACAATGCGGGGTTGTTGAGTGCCTATGGGATAGGTAATGCGCGCATCGAGCGTTTTGAAGAAAAGCAAGTGCTTCATCTTTTTTCGCTGACCGAAAAGAAATTGACTCAATTATTCAGGGAGTTGTTTCAAAAAGGAGTAAATCAGTTTGAGAGAGATGGATTTGCGCAAAACAAAATTGTAGTTGATAAAGAACTTGTCTTCCTGCGATTTAAAGGACAAGAAAGCACCATTGAAGTTCCATATGAAGAAGGAAGAGTAGTACTCGCTCGCTTTCAAAAGAAATATAAGGCCATCTATGGTCACTGGCTTACCGATCGAGAAGTAGAAATTGAATCCATCCGCATTGTTTTGTGTGTTGAAGATGAACGCACCACAAAAAAGAAGACGCGCGTTACATCATACAAACCATTGTCTGTAAAACAATCCAAAATATTTTTTAATGGAGCGTGGAAAAAGACGGGTGTGTATTTGTGGGAGCAACTGAAGGCCGGTGCAGTGATTGAAGGTCCTGCTTTGATCGTGAGTCAGAATTCAACCACGGTAGTGAATGATCTTTGGAAGTTTAAATTAGATGAAAACAACAACGCAATGCTTCGCGAAAAGCGAAAGCGCACCGCAAAACCAAAAAACCAAAATCACGTAGCTGCATTAGAATTATTCAGTAACCGCTTTACATCCGTAGCGCAAGAGATGGGAGCTTTGTTACAGCGCACTTCGTTCTCAGTAAATGTAAAAGAGCGACTGGATTTTTCCTGCGCCATGATGGATGCCGAAGGATACCTCGTGGTCAATGCACCGCATATTCCTGTACATCTTGGTAGCATGGGCGTGTGTGTGCGTGAAGTAAAAAAAGTAATACAGATGAAAGAGGGTGATGTGGTGATTACCAATCATCCGGCTTTTGGAGGATCACACTTGCCAGATGTAACGTTGATCAAACCAGTCTTTTTCAATAAGAAATTGGTGGGTTATGTAGCGAACCGTGCTCATCATGCTGAAATCGGTGGTAAGAAGCCAGGCTCTATGCCCGCAGATGCAGTTTCCCTTGAAGAAGAAGGTGTTATCATTCCTCCAACATATCTGGTGAAGGGCGGGAAAGTTCAATGGCCTGTTGTTCGAAAAATATTTTTGTCCGCGCTTTATCCAACGCGATTGCCTGAGGAAAATATGGCAGACTTAAATGGCGCATTGGCATCGGTAAATCTCGGTAACGATGCGTTGCAAGAACTTTGTAAAAAGCACAGCCTAAAGCAAGTGAGTTTTTACATGAAGGCTTTGCGCGAGTATGCGGCACAGCTCCTTAAATGGAAGATCAAAGAATCAAAAGTAAAAACGTATAAAGCGGAAGAGCGATTGGATGATGGTTCTTTGTTGAATGTCAACATCGCGCTTGATAAAAAAGATAATTTGATAATTGATTTTTCCGGATCGGCAAAAGTTCATCCCGGCAATCTCAACGCAACGAAAGCAATTGTTCAAAGCGTAGTCTTGTATGTGCTGCGCTTGTGGGTGAATAAACCTATTGCGATGAATGAAGGATTGATGGAGACGGTGAACATCATTTTGCCAACGGGCTTGCTCAATCCTGATTTTTCCGGACCTAAATTACCAGCAGTTGTTGGTGGTAATACGGAAGTAAGTCAACGGTTGACGGATACATTACTCAAAGCTTTCGGATTGGTAGCCTGCAGCCAGGGCACGATGAATAACTTTCTTTTTGGCAATGATCGATTCGGCTTTTATGAAACCATTTGTGGAGGCACCGGAGCAGGACCGGGTTTTCAGGGTGCAAGCGGAGTGCATTCACACATGACCAACACGCGAATTACCGATCCTGAAATCCTGGAGTTGCGTTATCCGGTTCGACTGGAAAGATTTGAGATCAGACACGGATCAGGAGGAAAGGGAAAATGGAACGGAGGTGATGGTATTGTGCGTGAAGTAAACTTCAAAGAAAGAGTTGAAGTAAACATTCTTTCCCAGCATCGCATTGAACAACCCTACGGGTTGAAGGGAGGATTTCCCGGAAAAACCGGACAACAAAAGCTGATCAACAAAAATGGTGAGGAGAAAATACTCAAAGGCATGGATAGTGTAGTTGCCTATGCCGGAGATCGTGTGCAAATCCAAACACCTGGTGGCGGAGGTTATGGAAAAGCAAAGTGAAAAATAGAATCGCTTATTTAAACACTGAACTTTTTACAGTCGGCCAATTTGAGTTGGCCTTATCGATAAACTCGCCCTGCTTCTCATTCCATATTTTTCGCACCTCTGTATTATAATTCAAATACAGTTTGCCATTCACAATTGTCCACGCTTCTGGATCTGTTTTCGCTTTGTATCCGCGCGACATTCCATAGGCGCGATAACCTCCAAACTGAGGCATATATTTTTCGGGTGAAGCTTTAAACGTTTTAAGATTTTCTGCAGAGGAGAAATACCAGGTTTCTCCCGAATGGTTAACTGTAAATTCTTTTGTTCCTTTCACTGGGTTACTCTCGGTAAAGTATGCAACGACATCGTATCCCTGAACTGCACCATCGCTTGTAGAGAAGATTTCCGATACCTGACCATTGGATATAAATGAGAGAAACAGAAGCCCAACAAACATGAAGACTGCAGATTTTTGCATGGTAGAAGATTAAATTTTTCACCAAGATATGCGCATGATTCGTTTGAGCTTGTCGCACAAGTGACACAATCTGATATTATTACTAAAGAAATCTCAAAAGTGATGAAAGGATTGTCATTTCAATTGCCTCAAATAAAGTTGAATGGTGTTTTCAAGACCCAGATATAATGCATCGCAAATCAAAGCATGACCAATAGAAACTTCATCGAGGTTGGGAATGGATTCTTTCAGGAAACGAAGATTCTTAAGATCTAAATCGTGACCTGCATTAATACCAAGCCCAAGCTCATGAGCAACTTTTGCTGCTTCAATGTATGGCTTTACGGCCGCTTCCCTGTTTTGATAATACTGTGAAGCATACGGTTCAGTATAAAGTTCTATTCTATCAGCTCCAATTTTTTTAGCTCCTTCCACCATCCTGGGTGATGGATCAACAAAAACAGAAACGCGTACGCCAAATGATTTTAGCTCAGCAACAATTTCCTTTAGCATAGTTTCATTCTTCACGGTATCCCACCCCGCATTGGAAGTGATGGCATCGGGCTTATCAGGCACCAGGGTTGCTTGCGCAGGGTTTGTTTCATGAACGAGGTTCAAGTACCGCGCGTCCGGATAGCCTTCAATGTTGAATTCTGTAGTGACAACATTTTTAAGATCCATCGCATCCGCATAGCGAATGTGTCGTTCATCTGGGCGAGGGTGAACGGTAATGCCTTGCGCACCAAATCGTTCGCAGTCCATGACTACTTTGATCACATCGGGGTTGTTGCCTCCACGCGCATTGCGTAGGGTGGCAATCTTGTTTATGTTTACGGACAGGCGAGTCATGGTGCGAAAGGTTGTATCTTTAATCTCTTCAATACAGAACGAACAATCTATTTTTATCTCTATAAAAGTAGAGTTAATTTTGGATCAAATTTATTTAAACGATTTTGAATATGAGTCTGAAACATCAAATTGATAGTGATATTAAGTCGGCTATGCTGGCAAAGAATAAAGAAGAGCTTATGGCGCTTCGTTCGATCAAGTCGCTCATCCTGTTGGCGGAAACTGAAAAGGGTGTCACCGCAGAAATAAGTTCTGAAGCAGAAAACAAATTATTAATGAAGGCTGCCAAGCAACGCAAGGAGTCGGCAGAGATATTTCAGAAAGAAGGTCGTGATGAGTTGGCTCAGAAAGAATTATTGGAGTTAGAAGTAATTAGCCGCTATTTGCCCAAGCAACTTTCAGAAGAGGAAATTACCATTGAGGTGAAGAAAATCATTGAGCAAGTGGGCGCCAAGGGTCCGCAGGATATGGGCAAGGTAATGGGCACCGCCACTAAGCAATTGGCAGGCAAAGCAGACGGAAAAATGATTTCTGAGATCGTTAAAAAACTCTTGGCATCTTGAATAAAGCAGATATTGTAATCGCCATTATCCTTGCAATAGGAACATTTCTTGGATATCGCAGAGGTTTTTTATTGGAGTTATTCTTTTTGTTTGCCCTTGTTTTGGGTGTCTTCATCGGTTTCAAACTTATGGGAACCGGTGTAGAATATTTATCAAAAGAATTTAATGCAGATAAAGCGGTATTGCCCTACATTTCATTTGCCATCATTTTCTTAGTGGTTATGGTGGTGGTTTCCCTGACTGGAAAGAGCATTAAAAAATCATTGGACAAAACCTTTTTAGGAAAGATGGATGCCATTGCAGGAGCCGCCCTTGGCCTGATTAAGTTTGCATTTGGAATCAGCGTAATCATTTGGCTAATTGAGGCACTTCAAATACCATTTCCGGAAGGTTGGAAGGAAGATTCTTCACTTTATCCGTTGGCTGCTAAAGTAGCACCTACCCTTTCTGAGTATTTCGGTGGATTTCTACCTTTTTTCAAAGAAACTTTCAAGCAGTTCTAAGGTTCGGTTTTTTTTAGTTACTTATCACAAAATAAAGAGCACTATGGCCTTGGTTGTTAAAGAAAAGGATGGCTTTAAATATGTGGATGGAGGTAAAGGACAGGTGCTGATGTTGTTGCATGGTCTTTTTGGGGCCTTAAGCAATTGGGAGGCGGTGGTGAGTTATTATTCAAAGCACTTCAGGGTGATCATCCCTATGCTGCCAATTTATGAAATGCCAATCAAAGAAGCCGGGTTGCAAGGGTTACGCGAATTAACGGAACA
>Ga0163149_10001520_pt1 | contig 29627 bp, 31 predicted proteins | sample OliLakLV19MP5G1_FD_148604 | JGI IMG/M metagenome (GOLD analysis project Ga0163149, IMG submission 148604) | Freshwater microbial mat bacterial communities from Lake Vanda, McMurdo Dry Valleys, Antarctica - Oligotrophic Lake LV.19.MP5.G1 | ecosystem: Environmental > Aquatic > Freshwater > Lake >... | reverse complement strand
ATTAGGCGGTCGTGCCCGCAAACTCGAAATCGATGGATTTACTTTTGATATGGGTCCGAGCTGGTATTGGATGCCCGATGTATTCGAAAATTATTTTTCACAATTTAATACTACTGTTGCTCAACAATACGATTTAATTCGATTAGATCCTTCCTATGCTGTATTCTTCAGCAAAGAAGAAGTTGTAAAAATTCCAGCAAACTTAAATGAGTTTTATCAATTATTTGAAAAGTACGAAGCTGGAAGTAGTGTTCAGTTAAAAAAGTTTTTGGCCGAAGCCGAATACAAATACAATGTGAGCATGAGTGACTTCGTTCATAAACCTAGTCTGAGCATTTTTGAATTTGTTGACTTACGCATTTTAAATGCAGCACTTAAAATGGATCTTTTTAAATCCATCAGTAAATACATTCACAAACATTTCAAGAATCAAAAATTAATTCAATTATTAGAATTTCCTGTTTTATTTCTAGGCGCAAAACCGAATGAAACTCCAGCGTTATACAGTATGATGAATTATGCCGACATTGTTTTAGGAACTTGGTATCCGATGGGTGGAATGTATAAAATTGTGGAAGCAATGGTGAATGTTGCAAAAGCACAAGGAGTAAAAATTAAAACAGGAGAAGTTGTTTCAAAGATAAATGTGGAAGCAGGAAAAGCTGTGAGTGTTATAAGCAATGGAGTTACTTATGAAGCGGAAGTAATAATCGGAGCGGCAGATTATCATCATGTAGAACAAAACCTACTGGAAGAAAAATACCGTAATTATTCGGAGAGTTATTGGAAGTCCCGTAAAATGGCACCTTCCTGCTTGATGTATTATATCGGATTGGATAAAAAATTAACAGGATTAGAGCATCACAATTTATTTTTTGACACCCCTTTTGATTTGCATGCAGAAGAGATTTACGACCGACCACAATGGCCAACACAGCCACTCTTCTACTCTACTTGCGCTTCCATGACAGATAAGTCGGTTGCGCCAGAAGGAAAAGAAAATTTAGTACTTTTAATACCGATTGCAGTGGATATTGAAGATACTGAAGAAATCAGAGAGAAGTATTTTAATATCATGATGGACCGTTTGGAGCATTTAACCGGACAAACCATCAAACAACATGTAATTGTGAAAAAGAGTTATGCGATTAACGATTTCAAGAAAGATTACAACTCTTTTGGCGGGAATGCATACGGATTAGCAAACATATTGATGCAAACAGCAATATTAAAACCATCGCTGAAAAATAAAAAGGTATCAAATTTGTATTATGCAGGACAGTTGACTGTTCCGGGGCCGGGAGTTCCGCCAAGTATTATATCTGGACAAGTAGTGGCGAAGGCGATAATTAAATCATTAAGTAACTAGGTGATTAACTAACTAGGTGATTAGGTAATTGAGTGATATGGGAATTAAAGTAATAGAGCAATGAAAGATTTATACAACGAAGTATGTTACAAGTGCAGCAAGTTGGTGACCACCAACTACAGTACTTCGTTTTCATTGGGAGTAAGTCTTTTACACCGCGATTTTGTGATGCCGATCCATGCTATTTATGGTTTTGTTCGCTTTGCAGATGAAATTGTTGACACTTTTCATTCCAACAATAAAAAAGAATTGCTGGATCGTTTTGTAAAAGACACACACGATGCAATAAATGATAAAATCAGCTTAAATCCTATTTTACATAGCTTTCAAGACACTGTAAACAAATACAACATTGACATAGAATTGATTGATACTTTTTTACGAAGTATGGAAATGGATTTGGATAAAAACAAATACAGTCAAGCTGGATACGAAGAATACATTTTAGGTTCAGCAGAAGTAGTTGGATTAATGTGTCTGAAAATATTTGTGGAAGGCGATGAAGCAGAATATCAACGCTTGAAACACGATGCAATGAAATTGGGTTCTGCTTTTCAAAAAATCAATTTCCTACGCGACTTAAAAGCGGATGTGCATACGTTAGGAAGAGCTTACTTTCCAGGATTTGACCCCAAGAATTTTAATGCTGCTACTAAAAAAGAAATTGAAGTAGATATTCAAAAAGATTTTGATGCAGGGTTGAGAGGAATCAAAGAATTGCCACGCAAAGCTCGACTGGGAGTTTATTTAGCTTATATCTATTACATATCATTGTTCAAAAAAATACAAAATACTGCTCCAGAGAAAGTCATGAATACCCGAATTCGAATTTCGGATGGTAAAAAATACATGCTTTTTATGGGTTCCTACTTTAAGCATCAATTCAACATTATTAAGTAATGAAAAGGCTGCTATTTTTTTTATTTCTTATTCTGAATGCAAATGCGTTCTCACAAACTATTACAGCAGACGCACTCAGAAGATCCTATCAACAGGTTAATGCCGACAGTGTGACTTGTGCAAAACTGTATAAAAAAATTTCCACTTCTACCGATTCTGACAATATCATTATTGCTTATCGCGGAGCCATTACTGCATCTATGGCAAATTTCTCGAAAGACAAAAAAGAAAAACTAAATTTATTTAACAGCGGGAAAAAACTTTTAGAACAATCCATTGCTGCTGATAGTTCCAATATCGAAACACGCTTTTTACGCTTTACCATACAAAGCAACTGTCCAAAAGCATTGAATTACAACAAGAACATAAGGGCCGACAAAGTATATATTCTTGCTAACTATTCATATCTAAGTAATTTGGCAATAAAAAGAATGATTTCAGCCTTTGCTCAGCAATCTACTTCGTTATCAGAAACCGAAAAAAAACAACTAAAGTAAATGTCGAACGAACAAAAAGATAAACGCCTTTTTTTATCTACACTCATTTTAGTGATAGTTCACGTATCAGGAATTATTGGAATTCAAACCGAGTATAAGGATTTATTTTTGATGTGTACTCCCTTCAATTTATTATTAAGTATAGGTTTATTATTTTGGAATCATGGTGAGTTTCAAAAATCATTTTTCATTTTTTCTGCTGTAACATTTTTAACAGGCTATTTTATTGAGGTAGTTGGAGTAAAAACTGGAATGATATTCGGGCACTATTTTTATGGAAAAACATTAGGATTTAAAATCTTGGATGTTCCTGTTATCATTGGGATTAATTGGTTAATGTTGATTTATATTGTTGGAGTTATTTGTAATAGACTCAACTTTTCCGGTTTAATAAAAAGCCTGTTGGGAGCAACTTTATTAACAACATTGGATTTTTTCATTGAAGTAGTTGCAATAAAATATGATTTCTGGAAATGGGCAAATTACACTCCAACAGTACAAAATTTTATAGCTTGGTTTGTTGTTTCTTTCTTATTGTTGCTTTTGTTTCATTCAATGACTTTTAATAAAAATAATAAATTGGCGCGGGGATTATTCATTATACAATTAGTGTTTTTTGTGATTTTATCTCTTATCTAAATGAAATTTGCCTATTTACTGATATTAACTTTCACGCTCTCCTATCCGCTTTTCAAAAGTTTTGAAAGAAAAATTCAATTCTATAAAAAATGGAACAGCTTGTTTCCTGCAATTATCATAAGTGCTGTTCTATTTATTATCTGGGATATTTGGTTCACGAAAATTGGAGTATGGAAATTTAATCCAGAATATGTTGTCGGGTGGTTTATAGGCGGCTTACCGATAGAAGAATGGCTCTTCTTTTTAATCACGCCTTTTTCCTGCGTTTTTATTCACGAAGTATTAAATTATTTCGTTAAAAAAGATGTATTTGCTTCCTCTGTAAAATACATAAATACCATTTTGGCTTTTTCGTTAATAACAATAGCAGTTATCAATCACCATAGAATTTATACACTTATTGATTTTTCTCTGCTTGGATGCTTTTTGTTAACTCATCAATATGTTTTAAAATCAATTTATTTAAACCGATTTTATTTGACATGGCTAATTTGTATCGTTCCATTCTTAGTAGTCAACGGCTTTATCACAGGTTTACCAATTGTTATTTATGACAATCTACACAACCTGAATATTCGTATATACACTATACCCATTGAAGATTTGTTTTACGGAATGCTAAACATTCTTTTGGTAATAACCATTTATGAATATTTAAAACAAAGAAAAAAATGAAGCAACTTCTATCCATCCTTTTTATAGTCTTTCTTTGCAACGGATTATTTTCTCAAGCGCCCACAGCAGCTGAACTATTCGACTTCAACAAATCACGCAACAAAAAAACAACAAGGGGCTTGCAAGTTCTTGGAGGTTTTGCCATCGCAAACATGGGTGTAAGTGGATACATGTATTACAATACAAAAGGTGTAGACAAATCCTTTCATGAAATGAATATCATGTGGAACGGAGTCAACACAGTTATTGCAGTTGCGAGTTTATTGCCGAAAGATAAAAATGATATGAATCTAGCAAAAACAAATAGTTGGCAAAGCAATACGGAAGCAACTTACATTGGAGCTGCAGCATTGGATTTAGTGTATTCTACAGCAGGTTTATATCTTACCGAAAGAGCGAAAACAGATTTCAGTAACCACGACAAATACAAAGGTTGGGGAAATTCATTAATCTATAACGGAGCATTTTTATTTCTGTTTGATACTGGTATGTTTATTGACATAAGCGCAACGGAAAAAAAGTATCAAAAATGATGGACAAAATAAATCTATCAACTGGTGGTGCTGGCATAAAACTCACATTGCACATTTAATTTTATTTAATATCTTTATTGTAACAAAAAAACAATCACCATGAAATACGAGAAGTATTCATGAATTCCTTAAACAAAAAATATAAAAAAATGAGTAAAAAAATTATCGGATTATTAAGTTTAGTACTTACACTTTTTACTACTAATGCTTTTGCACAAGCAGCGGCAAGCACAGGAGCAGCAAAACCTAAACAAGCTACTGCACCAAAATTAACTGATAAAGATATTTTGATGTGTGATAAAAACTGGCAAGTTGTTTCTGTTGAAGAATGGGGAGTAGTTACAAAACCACCTGCAGAAGTGAACAAAACCGATATGTTGAATTTAACACAAGATGGAAAATTTGAGCTGATAATATTTGGAAAGAAAAAATCTGGAACATGGTCTAAGTCTGGACAGAATATTTACTTCACAGATGCTGAAACAAAAACAAAATTCTACTATAAAGTTTTAGTTGCTGAAGCAGGAAAATTAAAAGTGGATCATTATAGCGATGAACAAGGTCACTCTATATTTGAGTACGAAGTGAAGTAGGGTTACGGATAGCGAATTATACGAATTTACGAATCTGTGTTTATAAAATAAAAAAGACTCTTGTCCTTTTTTTTGTTTTAAGTTTTAACATATTTAGTTATGGGCAAAGTGCTAGACCCAACAAATTGAATGAGAAAGAAATAACAGCACTTGAACTAATTAAAGCTCTTGAAGCTAATAAACCTTACGAAGCATCGAAACTTCTTGCTCCATATTTAAATGATAAGACAAAATCAGCATGTCTAAAAAAACATAAGCAACTCAATAACTACTCTTCCAAAATACATCTCGACATGTAAACTCGACATTGTTGCTACAATATCAAATGATTCAACAATTACCTTTGTTTGCAGGTATTACAATATCAAAACGGGAATCGAGAATTATGAGTTAGACATTTCATTTAACAAACAAAGCGATTTTTTGTGGATCACTAACATAAAAATAATTGACGAAAAGACGTTGCTTAAAAATTATAATGCAAGAATGAAATCTCAAAAAGTTCCACCACCGCCTCCAAAGTAGAGTTATCTATTGTTATGAGACTCTTCTAATCAACTAGCCCCGTTGTAATTTTCGCACTCAACAAACACAAGGGAATACTTGGTCCGGGGTGCACACTTCCTCCGCAGAAATACAAATTTTTTATTTCCTTAGAAAAATTTGGGTGACGCATAAATGCTGCGAACTTATTATTGGAAGCATTTCCATAAATTGCTCCGAAAGCACTGGAAGTTCTAGCTTCCACCACTCTTGGATCTAAAATCATTTCGCATTCTATCAAAGGGCGAATATCTGTTTTTAAAATTCGATTTAGTTTTTTTATCATGTTCTCTCTCGCTTCACTTACGAGTTGATCCCAATCTTGTCCGCTGTTATTAGCCACATTTATAAACGTGAACCAATTCTCGCAACCTTCAGGAGCATCTGCAACAGTATGTTTAGAAGTAATGTTCACATAAATGGTTGGGTCATTATAAATTGTTTTCTTGGAAAAAATAGTGTCAAATTCCTCCTCATAGTTTTCGCTAAAAAAAATGTTATGTAAGCTCAATTCAGAGAAAGATTTTTTGATTCCCCAATAAAAGATAATTCCGGAGCTGGATTTAGGTTGATTCAATGTTTTTGTTGGCTTCTTTGCATTTGGCAATAGTTTCAGATAACTATTGTATACATCCATATTGCTGATGACTACATCAAAATTTAAATTGCCATTATCAGTGCTAATACCTTTTATTTTTTTTTCTTCTGTTAAAATTTCACGAACTGGAGTAGAAAAATGAAACGTAACTCCTATTTCTTTTGCCAATTTCACTAAAGATTCTGTAATACTGTACATTCCACCTACTGGATAATATGCACCCTTTTCAATTTCTACATGCGAAATCACATTTAGTGTAGCAGGTGCCAAATATGGACTAGAGCCATTGTAAGTAGAATATCGATTTAAGATTTGCACTAACTTTTTATCTTTAAACGCTTTTTGATTTGCACCATTCATAGTGTCGAATGCACCAATTTTTCCGAAGTTCAACAATCCTTTCACAACTCTTTTTGTTATGAAATTTTTGAACTTGTGAAGTGAATTGTGTAAAAAAACTTCCGCTGTTAAGTCGTACATCTGCTCTGTTTTATTCAGATATCGAATAATGTCTTCCTTTTTATCTATCAATTTTTCTGACATCGCTTCAGCATATTTTTCTTTTCCATGAAACGCATCTAGAACAGTTCCATCTTCAAAGAAATAGCGGTATACAGGATCAAGCGCAAAATAATTAAAATAGTTGCGGGGATTTTTTCCTGACAACACAAAAAGTTCATCAACATATTCGGGCATGGTAAATACAGATGGGCCCATGTCAAAACGATAACCTTTATTACTTTCAGAAGAAAGTTTTCCGCCAGGAAAAGCATTGGCTTCAAAAACCGTTACAGCATATCCTTTGTTACGCATGCGAATAGCAGCAGCAATGCCAGAAATTCCAGCTCCGATAATTGCACAAGATTTTGTTATTTCTTTCATGGCGATTGAAGTTCAAAAGTATGGGTTTTCTTTTAAATTAAACCTTTCCGCTAAATCTGCGAGCAAAAACCTTGCATATAACTAAGAAAGGACTATTTTTGCTCTCCTTTTACTAGGACTAATAATTTGCACATTATCGAATATGATTCACATTGGAAAACAGCCTTTAACGGCTAACGATTTTTACAAAATACTATACACAGGAGAACAAATAGACTTAGCCCCTACAGCACTTGCAAAGGTGAATGATAGTCATGAATTCTTAAAGTCATTTTCCAAAAACAAACTTATTTATGGTATCAATACCGGTTTTGGGCCCATGGCACAATACAAAATAAGTGAACAAAATCAACTCAATTTACAATACAATTTAATAAGAAGTCACTGTACAGGTGCTGGAAATAAGCTAACCGACATCAATGTAAAATCAGCAATGATTTGTAGATTGAGCTCCTTAATGCAAGGTTATTCTGGAATCAATTCGGAAGTGGTGATTTTATTGAAAGACCTTATCAACAATAATGTTCATCCGCAAATATTTGAACATGGTGGCGTTGGCGCAAGTGGTGATTTGGTGCAATTGGCACATTTAGCATTAAATTTAATTGGCGAAGGCGAAGTGACTTACAAAGGTGAGTTGCGCCCTACAGCTGACGTATACAAAGAAATAGGAGTAAAACCAATCACCGTTCATTTGCGTGAAGGATTGGCATTAATTAATGGAACATCTGTAATGACAGGCATTGCAATGGTAAACCTATTGCATTCAAAACAATTAATCAACTGGGGAATTTCTTCTTCTATGTTGATTATTGAAATGGTTGAATCCTACAGCGATCATTTTTCAAAAGAGTTACACAGCGTAAAACCACATATTGGTCAGCGTGCTATTGCAAATGCGATGGACAATGCGATGAGTAGCAGTAAATTAATTCGCAAACGTGAAGAGCATTTGTTCGACAATAACAAACATGCAGAAGTAGATGTGTTCAAAGATAAAGTACAGGAATACTACTCTATTCGCTGCGTTCCGCAAATACTAGGTCCGGTGTTGGATACAATTACATACACTCAAACTGTTTTAGAGAACGAAGTAAATTCGGTAAACGACAATCCTATTATTGATAAAGCAAACAACAATATTTTCCACGGAGGAAATTTTCATGGCGATTATGTTGCTTTGGAAATGGATAAATTAAAAATCGCAATCACAAAGTTGACAATGCTTGCAGAACGTCAGTTAAATTTTTTGATGAACGATAAATTAAATGGAAAACTTCCTCCGTTTGTAAACCTAGGAAAATTAGGTTTGAACTTAGGAATGCAAGCAGCACAATTTACAGCAACCTCTACAACTGCCGAAAATCAAATGCTTTCCAATCCAATGTATATTCACAGCATCCCAAATAATAACGACAATCAAGATATTGTGAGTATGGGAACAAATGCTGCAACCATTACTGCTAAAGTAGTTGAGAACGCATATCAAGTATTGGCAATTGAATTATTGAGTGCTGTTCAGGCTGTGGATGCACTAAAATTTAGTGATAAATTATCATCTGAAAGTCAAAACACATACAAGCAAATTCGCAATATCGTTCCTCGTTTCGAAGACGATACGATTCTTTACAAGAAAATTAAACTAGTAAAAGAATATTTGCAGTCGAATAATACAAGTTTAGTAGCAAATTAAAATTTCGAAGCATGTCCCCCTCTGGAGGGGGCAGGGGAAGGAATTCAACAAATCAACAATTAGAAAAATGAGATACGCATTAGTAACAGGAGGTTCAAGAGGAATTGGTCGCGCAATATGTACACGACTTGCAGAAGACGGACATTATGTGCTTATCAATTACACTTCAAAACAAGACGAAGCAGAAAACACATTAAAAATGGTTCGTGAAAAAGGAGGTGATGGAGAAATAATGAAATTTGATGTGGCTAACCAAGCAGATGTAGATGCTGTTTTAGGCGGATGGATTGAAAAAAATCCTGATAAAACAATTGAAATATTAGTCAACAATGCAGGAATCCGCAAAGATCAACTTCTAATGTGGATGAGTAATGCTGAATGGAATAGTGTAATGGACATTAGTTTAGGAGGTTGGTATAACGTTACACGTTTAATCATTAAAGGCATGTTGGTTAAAAAATATGGTCGTGTAGTGAGTGTTGTTTCTTTATCAGGATTAAAAGGATTACCCGGACAAACAAACTATTCGGCAGCAAAAGCAGCAGTTATTGGCGCAACAAAAGCATTGTCTCAAGAAGTTGGCAGAAGAGGCGTTACAGCAAATTGTGTGGCTCCTGGCTTTATTAAAACGGATATGACCGAAGGCATCAACGAAAAAGATTTCAAACAATTAATTCCATTAAATCGTTTTGGAACAGCCGAAGAAGTTGCAGATGCAGTTCACTTTTTGGCTTCTGAAAGAGCAGCTTACATCACAGGACAAGTATTGTCGATAAACGGAGGATTATACAGCTAGAAACTTACAGTAAGTTTACATTAAAAAATGCTAAGATGTTGTAGTTAAACATTTTAGCATTTTCGTTTTCTATGTTGATACATTAAAAAAAATGACTATTTTTGAATCCTTTTAAAAAATTATGCATAACAGAGTAGTAATAACAGGATTAGGTATTTGGAGTTGTTTAGGGACGAGCCTTGACGAAGTAAAAGAGTCCTTGCGTGCCGGAAAATCAGGCATTGGAATGGATATGGAGCGTAAAGAATGGGGATACCGTTCTGGCTTGACTGGAATTGTTAAAAAACCCGAGTTAAAAGGAATTTTAGACAGAAGAGCACGTATCGGTCTTTCCGAAGAAGCCGAATATGCATACATGGCTACATTGGAAGCCATGAAAAATGCGAAGATGGACATGAGTTGGGTAGAAAAAAATGAAGTTGGAATCCTTTACGGAAATGATAGTTCGGCAAAGGCAGTAAGCGAAGCAATTGATACAATTCGTATTAAAAAAGATACAACACTATTGGGTTCGGGTTCAATTTTTCAATCGATGAATTGTACTGTTACCATGAACCTTTCCACCATATTCAAATTAAAAGGAATCAATTTTACGATTAGTGCAGCCTGCGCAAGTGGCTCCCACTCTATCGGATTGGGTTACTTGATGATTAAATGGGGATTACAAAAACATATTATATGTGGTGGTGCACAAGAGGTAAATCCGTTTGCTTTTGGCAGTTTTGATGGATTAAGCGCATTCTCAATCCGTGAAAACGATCCTACAAAAGCTTCTCGTCCGTTTGACAAAGACCGTGATGGCCTTATTCCTAGCGGAGGAGCAGCCACATTGATTTTAGAAAGCTACGAAAGTGCAATGGAGCGCGGTGCTCCGATTTTAGCTGAAGTAGTTGGATATGGCTTCTCTTCAAACGGAGAACACATCTCAAACTCTAACGTTGACGGACAAGTTCGCTCGTTAAAAATGGCTTTGAACGATGCAGGATTAACTGATAAAGACATTGACTATATTAATGCTCACGCTACTTCTACTCCTGGAGGAGATTTGGCTGAAGCAACAGCAATTGATACTGTATTTGGCGAAAGCAAACCATTGGTAAGCTCTACAAAATCAATGACAGGACACGAATGTTGGATGGCTGGAGCTAGTGAAATTGTTTATTCCATGCTAATGATGCAAAACAACTTTGTGGCTCCCAACATCAACTTTGAAAACCCTGATGAGGCATCTGCAAAATTAAATATCGTTAAAACGACAACAGAAAAAAATATTGATGTATTTTTGTCCAACTCATTTGGATTTGGTGGTACAAATTCATCATTAATTATTAAAAAAGTAAAATAAAACCTAACTACTCGATGACACAAGCAGAAATTATAGAAAGAATTAACGCCTTTTTAGTAGACGAATTTGAAGTGGATGCAGAAAAAATAAATCCTGATGCAAACCTTCGCGAAACGTTAGGTTTAGATAGCTTGGACTATGTGGATTTAGTTGTTATTATCGAAAGTAATTTTGGTTTCAAAGTGGTTGCAGAAGATTTCATTAACATTCATACATTCCAAAATTTTTACGACTACGTAGTACGTAAAGTGGCTGAGAAGGCTACTGTTTAGTCGCAAGGTTGCACTCGCGATGGAGAGCAAAGCCTCTCCATTCATTGGTTCACTAGTTAATTGGTTTATTAGTTTGCTGTGTGTGAAAGTATTAAACCTTTTGTTGCTAGTAAGTTAATCGATAATCAAGGCAATTCCCCTTAAAAAAGGGGGTTAGGGGGATTAAAAATCATCATCGATACTCCTACCAACTTCTGAAAACAAACCCATTTTCGAATTACCAAATTTTCAAATTTTCAATAAAAAATGGCTAAATGGGAAGGCAAATCAAAAGGAACTGTATTCGGTCATAAAATATTCGTTTTCATTTTAAATCATCTTGGGCTAAAACTAGCGTATATAGTACTTCGGTTTGTAGCCCTTTATTATTTCCTCTTCGCCCGTAAATCCAACAAAAGCATTTTTTACTTCTATCATGACGTTTTGAAATACAAACGCTTCACTACCCGATTAAAAATTTACAAGAATTATTATATTTTCGGCCAAACACTCCTAGACAAAGTAGCTTTGCTGGCAGGTGTTAAAACAAAATTCACGGTTGATCATGAGGGTGGAGAAATCCTTGATAAGATTGCTGATACAGGCAAAGGCGGAATCCTAATAAGCGCACATGTTGGAAACTGGGAAATAGCGGGGCAATTACTGAATCGACTCAACACAACATTTAATATTTTGATGTATGAAAACGAACACGAGAGTTTGAAAAAATACATGAATGAAGTGGAGAAAAAAAAGAATGTCAACATCATTGGAATTAAAGATGGTGAAATGGGACATATCATTGAACTTCACAATGCCTTTTCCAAAAACGAATTAGTAGTAATGCATGGCGACCGCTTTCGCGAAGGAACAAAAACCTACGAAGCACTATTCTTAGGTAAAAAAGCAAACTTTCCTGCTGGTCCTTTTATTATGGCAGCAAAATTTGCTGTGCCTGTAACATTTGTTTTTGCTGTAAAAGAAACTTCTACACACTATCACTTCTTCGCCACAGAACCAATTACTTTAAAGCGAACAAGAACCGAAGCTCAAACAGATGAAGCCGCACAAGGATTGCTAAGAAATTACTTAGATGAATTCGAGAAAATGGTTCACCGTTATCCTGAGCAATGGTTCAACTATTATAATTTCTGGAAAGAGCAGGAGTAAAACTATTCCTCCTTCTTTCATTTCACACTTTCAATTATTTCGTATTTTTATATACTAAATTTCAAGGCTATTTATGGCTAAAAAGAAAACATATAAAACCTCTTCAGAAAAGAAAAAAGTTAGATGAGCCTTCATTAACTAATAATGAAGCAAAGAGCAACCTCATGATTTTTAAATCTTTTGAAGAGCAAGAAGAATACAATCGTTTACAAATGGCTAATCTTACACCTTACGAAAGTCTATTATACCTTCGTAAAATGATAAACATTGCTTACGGAATGCATGGTTACAACCCCGACAATCTTCCAACAAAACATAAAATAACAATACTTTAGTTATGAATAAATAACTACTGAACTTTTATTGCACCTTGCTCCGAAGAACTGGAGGAGTGATAATTGCAGAAAAAATAATAAGTACCTGCAGTAGTAAATGTGTAAGTATATGAAGCTCCACTTTTAATTTTCCCGCTATCAAAATTTCCTGTTGAGGTTGCAGAATGATTTGAATTATCTTTATTTGTAAAAGTAATAGTTGTGCCTACAGCTACCGTTAATTGATTTGGGTTAAATGCCTTGTATTCCAACCATATTTCATTAGGACCAGGAGTTCCTTTTTCCTCCTTTTTGCAACTCGAAAGAAGCATTGTCAATAACAAAAATGGCAGAAAAGTTTTAATTTTCATAGCAGTCGATTTATAATAAAACAAATATACAAAGGAAATGCATATTGTCGAATACTAATTCCCTTTCAAGTACGCTACAAGGTCATTTTTTAGTATTTTTACATCTCAGTTAAATCTTATGCAAAAACAATACGATGTGATTATTGCAGGTGGTGGCCTTGCCGGACTAACACTTTCTATTCAGATAAAAAGAGCGAATCCCGATGTTTCCATTTTAATTATGGAATACCGCGACAGTATTGCTCCGATTGCGGCTCACAAAGTAGGTGAATCTACTGTTGAGTTGGCTACGCATTACTTCCGTGAAGTACTTGGATTAAAAGAGTATTTGGAAGAATTTGAATTACCTAAACACGGACTCCGCTTCTTTTTTAAAACAGACAACAAAGAGGAAATCTCTAATCGTGTGGAATTGGGACCACGACTAAAACTCCCAACACCAAGCCATCAGCTGGACAGAGGTACATTTGAAAATTATTTAGAAAAACATACCAAAGAACTAGGAACAGAATTTATGTTGAGTGCCCGTGTAAAAGATGTGGAATTCAATGAAGCTGGTCACACCGTTATTTTCAATCACAACGAAGAAGAAAAACGCTTAAAAGCGCGTTGGGTAGTTGATGCAACAAGTCGTTTTAGTTTATTAAAACGTAAATTAAAATTTGAGAAAGAAGCACCTCACAATGTGAATGCCGTTTGGTACCGTGTGAAAGGTGTTGTAGACATTGACGATTGGAGCGATAAAGGTGAATGGAAAAACTTCCTTGCTCCTAAATTAAGATATTTGAGTACTGTTCATTTTATGGACAAAGGTTACTGGTTATGGGTAATTCCATTGGGTTCTAAAAATACCAGTATCGGAATTGTTGCCGATGAAGACATTCATCCTTTCAATACCATCAACACGTATGAAAAAGCTGTTGAATGGATAAAAAAGAATGAACCTTTGGCTGCTAAACATGTTTGTCCGCCCAAAGAAGAATTAATGGATTTCAGAATTCTAAAACATTTTGCACACAACAGTGGCAGAATGTATTCGAAAGAGCGTTGGGCTTGTACAGGTGAAGCAGGTGCGTTTCTTGATCCTTTTTATTCTCCCGGAAGTGATTTTATTTCTATGAACAATACTTGGTTGTCGGATTTGATTTTACGTGATAAAGCAGGTGAAGATATTTCTCTTAGAACGGAAGTGTATGAAACGATGCACTTGCGTTGGTTTGAGAGTTGGCTTCCACTCTATCAAGATAAATACAAATTGATGGGGAATACCCAAATTATGGTGTTTAAAATATTCTGGGATTGGGCAATATACTGGTCAGTTCCCTGCGTTTTATTTACTAACAAGGGTTACACCGATTTAAAAGTTTTGCGTGATTTGTTTGTTTCTGAAAATGGAATAGGAACAAAGTTTCAGGCATTGAATAAAATCATGCAGGATTTATTTACACAATGGTTGCCACATGAACATGCCACATTCACAAACCGCTACATCGATCCATTTGATTTGATGTACATGCGTGAGTTTCAAACAGGAATAGAGTTTCAGCATGGAAGCGCATCTGCTTTATTGGAGCAAATGAAAATAAACATGAGCAAAATTGAAAAAATTGCAGCAGAAATGTTTCGCCATGTCAGTCACCAAGTGAAAGGAACATCACTTGACATGAAAGTGAATCCTTATACCATCAGCTTGACTGAAACTCCAGATACAACTAGCGGGATGGCTATAGGAGTTGATGATTCGATAAAGAAAGATGTAAATGTAATGTGGTTTTACGAAAAGAAATAAATCCATGAATTCAGGTATTGCATCGAATATGGAACGTATTAAAACTATTTTCCAACACTCGCAAGAGCTAGCTTCGCAAAGCACAAGCGTGCCTGACCTTGTTTTGATTTTAAAAAAAACAGAAACAGAATTTTTACCAGTTGCGTTTGAAGGAGCAGCAATGGCAATTGCTCTAAAAGACTTTTCCGAAGGAGATGCGATTACAAACTGGACGGAATTTTTAGATGCGTCAAAAACATTTGCTTGTCATCTGTATATTGGACTGGGTTGGGCCGTTGGGAAAGAAAGGAAGATGGATTTACCTTTTTTGGATGCACTCAATCGCAATATGCAATTTCGTATTTGGGATGGATGCGGTTATTATGATGGAATTTTCAAACACCGCCAAGTAATAAAGGGACTAAACAGATTAGAACACATTCAACCAAAAGACCACCAAGCTTATGACGAAGGATTGGGAAGAAGTCTTTGGTACACCTGCAATGGTGAAGAAAGCAAAATTGCTAAAATAATGGAATCGTTTCCTGCTAAACGTCATTCCGATTTGTGGAGAGGAATTGGAATTGCTTGTGCTTTTGTTGGCGGATTTGATGAACCAATTTTAAAAAAATTACTCATCGCTGCAGGGCCCCACTCAATCCAATTAGGCATTGGAGCTGCCATGGTTGCCAAATCACGCATCGAATCGGATTGCAAAACAGAAGATATTGAATTAGCGTGTCGCATTTTTAGCAATTTAAATGCAGATGAAGCCATGAAAATAACAATAAAAAATAAAAGTGTTCCCAATTTTTCTTTCAGTACATTTATTTTACAAATGGAAAGTGATTTGATGAAGGTTGTTGATAGTAGACAAAAAGAAAAAGTAGACAATTAAACAAAAATAACTTTTCGGCAGTCACTTCGAGCGAAGTCGAGAAGCGATAGTTATTATCTGTAAACATGAAAAAAGAAGAACTTCCACAAGACGAATCAGCATTGGCTTCCATGACAAAGGAGTTGATGTATGTAAAAGACAAAGATGGAAAATACACCACCGATTTAAGTACGGGTTGGGATGTAAAAAAACAAGCATTGGACAATGCCTGGGATGACATTAAAGAACGTACGGAAGAAGCTCGCATTGCTGTAAAAAACGGAGAGAAGAGTCCGATTTATTATTTCATGGAATTGCGTCTCATGGATTTCCCCGTATTATCAGGATATACAGGCTTTTGGGCATTTACAATAAAGCGTCACATGAAACCCAATGTATTCAAATCCTTAAGCGAAAAAAAATTAGCTATTTATGCAAAAGCATTTGAGATAAGTGTGGAAGATCTGAAAAACTTTAAAGGATCGTTGGAAGTAGACAGTAGACAACAATAAAAAAGTAAACAAAGAAAATCTGCGAAAATCCGCGAAATCTGCGAGAAAAATTTGCCGATGTCAATTATGGAAAAACAATTCAAACATATACAAGCAGCGCACTGCGAAAATGGTGTTGCGACAAGTTTATTACGTTATCACGGATTGCAATTTATGACCGAACCCTTGGCATTTGGAATGGGTTCCGGAATATTTTATTTGCACATTCCTTTTTTGACTATCAGCAATGGCCCTGCAATTACATACAGAAGTATGCCGGGATGGATTTTCAGTCGAACCTGCAAATCACTAGGAGTAAAAGTACATCGTGAAAAATTCAGAAGTGAAGAAGCTGCTGTTAAATTTCTAGATCAAAAAGTAAAAGAAGGCGTTCCGGTTGGTTGCCAGGTAGGTGTTTTCAATCTTCCTTATTTTCCACCCGAATATCGTTTTCATTTTAATGCTCACAATTTAATTGTGTACGGAAAAGAAAACGGAAATTATTTAATCAGCGATCCGGTAATGGAAACGGTTACACATCTTTCAGAAGAAGATATGTTAAAAGTCCGTTTCGCAAAAGGTCCTCTAGCTCCGAAAGGACATGTATACTTCCCCGAAGAAGTTGGCATCGTGACAGATGAAATGATTAAAAAAGGAATCATCAAAGGAATCAAACGTAGTTCACGCGACATGTTGCATATCCCCGGAAACATTGGTGGTGTTGCCGGAATAAAATATACTGCTAAAAAAATAAGAATCTGGAGAGATAAATTAGGACCAAGAAAAGCTGGCTTGTATTTAGGGCAAATTGTGAGGATGCAAGAAGAGATTGGTACTGGTGGCGGTGGCTTCCGTTTTTTATTCGCTGCATTTTTAGAACAAGCACACCAGTATGTTAAACAAGATCAATTATTAGAACTATCAGAAGAGTTTACAAAAGCAGGAGATTTATGGAGAGCCAGCGCTGTGAACATGGGCAGAATTTATAAAGGAAGATTGAACGAACAAAAAGATTTTGAAGAGAGTGCCGACTTATTAATCCAGATTTCTGACATCGAAAAACAAGCTTTTATTAAGCTTTCGAAGATAAAATTGGATTAGTCATGACTTTTTATGAACTCACAACTAATTTTAAATTTCCCAATATTTATAGTCATTACAAAGAATAGAATTGAAATAAATAGTTGCAAAAATCCATTTTTACCCTTTATATCGATATTTATAAAAAGAGTCTTCACTATCTTTGGCAAAAGAATTGCATAACCCAGTCAAACCAAAAAATAAAAATTATGAAAAAAATTGTATTTCTAACCATTGCATTAACAAGCATGTTAAGTGCTTCTGCTCAAAAAGAAAAAAAATATGACAAACTTTATTACAAGAACATTATTCTTGAAACAAGTGAAATAACCATTTCTGTTGACAATGCTGTTTCAACAGATGGTGAAACAAAATTCAAATTAAAAATCACTAATAAAACAGCAGATTACATTTTGTTTAAACCCGAAGAATGCAAATTCATTGTGAACGGGAAAGAATCAAAACCAACTGAAAAACCAAAAACAATTGAGCCGAATTCGTCCGATTGGTTAATTGTAAATTTAAAAGGTCCAGGTTACAATGCTGTTAGATCATATAACTTCGAAATTGGCGGATTGTATAAAGTTTCTACAAACGGAACAGTTGTACCTGCCGAAGATTTCAAATTACCTGTTTCTAAAAATGATTTCAAAGCAGGAAACTTTAGTTTAAATATGACAAAGCTTACAAAGGAATCTGGAAAGACTGAAGTGAAATTTGATTGTGCTTACAATGGCGATAAAGTAGCAATTGTTTTCCCAAGCAAAATAGGTGTAAAAATGCCTAATGGTAATGAATATGCATCTATTCAGCCAAAAGGTTTGTTAGCAAAAAAAGGCCCCATCTTAATGACAAAAGGTCAAACAGAGTCCATTTCAGGAAGCTGGGAAAAAATGGATGGAACAAAAGCAATGGACATGCAAAAAGTAGAAATGTTAATCAAATGGAATGAAACATTTACTGAAGCAACTCCAGAAAAATTAAAAAATGAAACATTAACCTTCGAGTTTGATGAAGCGTTGACAGAAGCAAAAAAATAAATAGTTGTTATAAACAAAAAAGCAGAACTGAGAAATTAGTTCTGCTTTTTTGTTCCTGAAAATTTCGACTGCGTTTGTGTTCCTGAACGTCAGTCTGAGCAGAGTCGAAGACTATATTATTAAAAGCTAAAAGATTGTCTTTAAAATATTAAAATATTATGTTAATTTTGGTATTCAAATTAGTTTTTATTTTTCAAACAAAAAAAACGATGAAAAAAAGTATTCTTTTGTTTTCTTTATTGATTTTCGTTTTTAGTACTGCCTTCTCTCAAAAAAAAGAGAAAGTAATCAAATATAAAAAAACATTTTATAAAAACCAGACCATAGAAAATATGGATATGAAAGTTACCATTGAAGATGCTGTGGCGACTCCTACTGGAATGAAATTCAAAATCAGTATTTTAAATAAATCTACCGACTATATTATTTTTAAACCTTCGGAATGTGAATTCAAAATAAAAGACAGTAAAGTAAAACCAATAGAAAAATGGTTAGTGATTCGTCCGGGTGATAAAGACTGGAGAATTGTGGATATCAAAGGTCCTCAATATGTGATTCCTGAAAATTTCGACTTTTTAATGGCTGGTTTCTACAAAGTAAATACCGAAGCCAAAGGGATTGTAGCTGCAGACTTTAAACTTCCTCCAAACAGCAATGAATTTAAGGCAGGAGCATTTACAGTTACAATGGATGGCTTTAAAAAAGAAACAGCAAAAACAGATGCAAAGTTTAATGTGACTTATTACGGAGATAAAATCGGAATAATTGAAACAAGCAAAATAGGTGCTAAGATGCCTGATGGCAAAGAGTTTGCTAATTACGTAAAAGATTTACCCATCATTTTCGAGAAAGGAACAACAGATAGTTTTAAGGTTGCTTGGAAAAACATTCCAATCGAATCAGGTGATATGCAACTTGTAGAAATGCAAATTTTATGGAGAGACGCATTTAAAGAAGTAACTCCTGTAAAAATTCCAACATTGAATTTAACGATTTTGTTCGACAAAGAAACCAGCTTCGAGAAAGGTAGATAATTTGTATGAAAAGAATACTGGTAATCTATTACACGCAAACAGGACAGCTTAAAAGTGCTTTAAATTCAACACTTACACCACTCGAACAAGCAGGTGTTTTTATTGAATACCTCCACATAAAACCAAAAAAAGCATATCCCTATCCATGGAGCTACATAGAGTTTTTTGATATTTTTCCTGAAACAGTCCATGGTAGTCCAACTGAATTAGAACCATTTTCAATCAATACAGAAGCTAATTATGATTTAGTAGTAATTGCTTATCAGCCATGGTTTTTATCCATTTGCGTCCCTATCAATTCGTTTTTACAAACAGAAGAAGCCAAAAAATTATTGAAAGATAAATCAGTCGTTACCATTTTAGCATGCAGAAACATGTGGTTAAACGGACAAGAAAAAATGAAACTACAGCTAAAAAAATTGCAAGCAAAATTGGTTGGAAATATCACTTTTGTTGATAAAGCTTCGAATTTGGTAAGTTTGGTAACGGTGCTTGCATTTGTTTTGGCAGGAAAAAAGGAGAAATTCATGGGTGTTTTCCCAAAGTACGGAGTATCCGACAAAGATTTGCGTGAATTGGCTCCGCAGTTCGGCAATATCCTCTTAAAACATATCAAAACCAACGATTACAACACTCAACAGGAAGAACTAGTGGCTGCAGGGGCTGTTATTGTTAAACCGAACTTATTGCTAATGGAAGGCCGAGGAAGAGATTTATTCCCATTATATGCTAATTATATCTCCAAAAAGGGGAAAGCAGGAAGTACCGAAAGAAGAACAAGAGTGCGCATATTCGGGATTGTATTGCCAACAGCTATTTTAATTCTTTCTCCCATTATTACTATTATTTCAAGACTTGCCCCTATTCTGTTTCCTGAAAAAATAAAAAAGCAGGTAGATTATTACTCACAAAATGAACTTCGGTAAGGGTTTTAAGCAGCAGAAAATTTGCTCTCTTATTGAAAAATAAAGCCCAGAGTTTCCTGTAAATTGATAAATTACCGTATTTTTGTGTTTGCACTAAATTTTTGAACATTTAAGAGCACTTTCTGTTCATACTTAAACTAAAAAAACGCTTTTAATATTTTTATGGATAGATCAGTTTACATTAATCGCATTGCCAAATTTTTACCCGGCAATCCGATTAGTAATGAAGAGATGGAAGACTACTTGGGCTGTGTGGATGGGAGAAAATCACGTTCGAAAGCGATAATTTTGCGTAACAACAAAATTAAAACCCGCTATTATTCACGTGATAAAGAAGGAAATAGCACACATAACAATGCTGAATTAACAGTAGAAGCAGTAAAAGCATTGTGTACAAATGGCTTTACGCTTGAACAAATAGAACTTTTAACGTGCGGAACTACTTCGCCCGATCAGATATTGCCAGCTCATGGGGTAATGGTTCACGGTTTATTGAAAACCAGACCAATTGAAGCCATTTCATTTTCAGGCTCTTGTTGCTCCGGAATGAATGCCTTGAAATATGCTTACATGTCGGTGCAAACAGGCAATACCAACAATGCTGTTTCTACGGGCTCTGAGAAATTATCCACTTGGATGTCGGCACAAACATTTGAGGAGGAAGCACAAAAATTAAAAGAATTAGAAGACAATCCTATCATCGGATTTGAAAAAGAATTTTTACGTTGGATGCTTTCGGATGGTGCTGCTGCAACATTGCTTAGCGACAAACCAAATCCGGATTCATTGTCTTTAAAAATTGAATGGATTGAAATCTGTTCATTTGCAAATGAAGTAGAAGCTTGTATGTATGTGGGGTCAGAAAAAGATGCAGAAGGAAACTTACATGGCTACAGCGAGTTTACACCGAAAGAGTGGCTTGAGAAATCTATTTTTGCGATGAAACAAGATGCCAGGTTATTGGATAAAAATATTGCTCAATTGGGAACAAAAAAATATGTTGAGTTATTCAAAAAACACAATGTTGACCCACAAAGCATCGATTGGTTTTTGCCACACATCTCATCTGAATATTTCAGATCTAAAGTGGATGATGAAATGAAAAAATATGGTGTTGAATTACCTCAAGAAAAATGGTTTGTAAATTTGTCATCGGTTGGAAATATGGGTGCAGCATCTATTTTTATTGCTATTGAAGAATTAATGAATTCGGGCAAATTACTAAAAGGACAAAAAATTGCGATTACTGTCCCTGAAAGCGCACGATTTTCTTATGCTAATGCTTTATTTACTGTTGTATAAATGACACAAGTAATCGAAACTCCAATTATTGAAGGTGCTGAAGTATCAGCATTACTTCCCCAAAAACCACCAATGGAAATGGTGGATAAATTGTGGTTTCATGATGATACGTATTCCATCTCAGGATTACTGATTAAAGAGGATAACGTTTTTTGCAAAGATGGATTTTTATGTGAACCGGGGTTAATGGAGAATATTGCTCAGACTGCAGGATTACGCCTAGGATACATGGTTCAGCAAAAACAAAAAAATGGTGAAGCTATCAAGCCACCGTTAGGCTATATCGGAGGAATCAGAAACTTAGTGATTCATCAATTGCCTCCCGTAGGTGCCGAATTAAAAACAGAAATATTTGTTCAGGCAGTTGTTTTTGAAGTTACCCTCATCTCTGCTAAAAGCACAATCAATGGTGAACCCGTTGCTAATTGTGAAATGAAAATATTTTTGAAAAAGGATTAGCTCTCGGCTTCCTGCCTATCGGCAGACAGGCGCTCGGGCTGACAATATCATCAAAATGAACAACGCAGCAATTGAAGTAAAAAATCTCTATAAAGTTTACAAAGGTGCTGCAATTCCTGCTGTAAAAAGCATCTCATTCTCCATTGAACAAGGAAGTATATTTGGATTGCTTGGCCCGAATGGCGCTGGCAAAACAACAACCATCTCTATTCTTTGCGGATTAATTCAAGCAAGTTCCGGTGAAGCTACTTTACTTGGTTTATCATTGAAGAACAACGTTCAGCAAATTAAACAACTGATTGGAGTTGTTCCTCAGGAAATTGCACTCTACCCTACTCTTACAGCCTATGAAAACTTGCGGTACATTGGAAACATGTATGGCTTGAGCGGAAAAAATCTTCGAACTAAAATAAAAGAGAATTTAGATATTGTTGGGTTATCATCTCATACCAATCATCGTATAGAAACTTTTTCGGGTGGAATGAAACGCAGAATTAATTTAGTGGCAGGAATCTTACACACACCTAAAATTTTATTTCTGGATGAACCCACCGTTGGTGTGGATGTTCAATCCAGAAATTTAATCACAGAACATTTACACCTTTTAAACAAACAAGGCTGTACCATCATCTACACATCGCATTTAATGGAAGAAGCTGAGAATCTTTGCTCCGCAATTGCAGTAATTGATCACGGAGAAATTATTGCATCCGGAAAACCGAAAGACGTTATTAAAGAACACAATACAGAAAATTTAGAACAATTGTTTTTGAAATTAACAGGAAAGACTTTGAGAGACTGAGGCAGTTGGCAAAAAGGCAAATAAAAAAATAAATAAAAAAGAATCTGCGGAAATCCGCAAAATCTGCGAGCAAAATTTGTTAAGACTATATTCAACCATACAAAAAGAAATGTTAATCCTACTTCGCGATAAAGGGGGACTCATCATCATGTTCATTATGCCCATGGCAATGATTGCCTTGATGGCGCTGATTCAGGATGCTCCTTTCCGCGATTATCAGGAAATGAAAATTCCATTATTGTTGGTAAACAACGACAAAGGAAACCTTGGAAGCACAATCGACAGTGGCTTATACGATTCTAAAATATTTGAAATTACAAAACTTCCACTCAACAAAGAGGAAGTAAAACAAAAAGTAAAATCAGGAGAATATAATATCGGCATCATCATTCCTGAAAATGCCAGTGAATTGCTAAATTCAAAAGTGAGTCACTTTGTAACAAAAAAATTAAACGAAGCAGGGCTTTCCGACTCTTCCGAAATTGATGAATCAAAATTAGCGGCAGAATTGAGTTTGGAAATTTTGTTTTCTCCCGACACAAAAAAATCTTTCAAATCTTCTATTTTAAGTTCTTTAAAACAATCAACTTCAAAAATTGAAACACAAACTTTATTGGAATTGTTTAACAAAGAGCTCAAGCAGTCGGATAATGGAGGAAACGAGAAGATGAAAGACTTTGTAAATTTCAAAGAAATCAATACAGTAGAAACAAAAGAAGAACAATTAAAATTAAATTCTGTTCAGCATAATGTTCCGGCTTGGACAATTTTCGGAATGTTTTTCATTGTTATTTCCATGTCGGGAAGCATCATTAAAGAACGTGATGAAGGAAGTTATACACGCATCCTAACAATGCCTGGCTCATATCTCACAGTATTGATAGGGAAAATTAGTGCTTACTTACTTATTTGTTTAATTCAGTGTGTATTAATGTTGATGGTAGGATTATACATTTTACCACAATTAGGATTACCAGTTTTAATTATTGGCAACAGTATTTTGGCAATTGCCATAGTTGCTGTTTCAGCAGGATTAGCAGCTACAGGATACGGAATTTTAGTAGGGACATTTTTCAAAACACATCAGCAAGCCTCTACATTTGGAGCAGTATCCGTAGTTATTTTAGCCGCATTGGGCGGCATTTGGGTTCCTGTATTTGTGATGCCGGAATACCTAAGAGTATTATCTGAATTCTCTCCACTTTATTGGGGTTTGAGTGCTTTTCATAAGCTCTTTCTTAACGGTGGCGATGTGCAAAGTATTCTGCCACATGTTTTCAAATTAGTAGGCTTTTGCTTTATTAACTTGATTATTGCTTATTTCTTAAATCAAAAACATCATAAGTAAGCCTCAATTTTTCCGATTTATCAGCAATTATTTCACCCTTTTTTCCTACCTTCGCATTTGTTAGAAAAAACAGATGGAAGCCCTATCACATAAGAAAAAATCAGATATTCAAACACTAAAAAATACCACAGTTGTACCTGTGCGTTTTTCAGAAGTGGATGCACTTGGCATTGTGTGGCATGGTCACTACCTGAAATTTTTTGAAGATGGTAGAGAAGCTTTCGGTAGACAATATAAAATAGGGTATTTAGACATCTATAAACACAATTTTGCAACGCCTTTAGTTAAGATAAATGTAGATTTTAAGAAAACAGTAAAGTACGGTGATCATGTAAAAATCGTTACCACATTTAATGCTTCTCCTGCAGCAAAAATAATTTTCAAGTATGAAATTTACCGTGAATCGGATGGAGAATTGGTGGCAATAGGTGAATCCACACAAGTGTTTATGAATTTAGAACATGAATTGTTTATTGTTGTTCCTGAGTTTTTTGAGAAATGGAAACAGCAGCATCAAATGAAATAAAAAAGGTTGCTCGCAGATTTCGCAGATTTTCGCAGATAAAATTTTTAAAAAGAAAAAAAATTGATTTGAATATTGCTTAAGACAACCTAGATAATGCAGAAGAAATAAAAAAATCTGCGAAAATCTGCGAAATCTGCGAGCAAAAACTGATAAGCATAATTTGAAATTAGAATCTTACATAGCTGCCGATAACATTATCTCCCCGCTTGGTTTTACAAGTTCCGAAAATTTTGAAGAGCTAAAGAAAATGCATACAGGTGTGAAGCGCTTAGAAACATCTAAGCTTTCATCTGAGCCTGTTTGCGCTGCACTTGTTGATACTCAAAAGTTAAATACAGAATTTCAAAAATTAAATACAAAAAGCGAGTTCACCCGTTTGGAAAAAATGGTTTTACTTTCAATCAATGATTGTTTGAAACAAAATTCGAACATCGATATCACCAGCAAAAAAACAATCATCATACTTTCTACAACCAAAGGAAACATCGACCTTTTAGAGCCATCACAAGCTGCTAAGTTTGATAAAAAAAGAGTGTATCTATGGGAAACAGCAAATGTAATTGCTCAGAATTTTAACAATCCAAACAAACCACTCATCGTTTCCAATGCTTGTATTTCTGGAGTATTGGCAATCATTTTAGCGAAAAGATTATTAGAAACAAATCAATACGATACCATCATTGTGAGCGGAGTAGATATTTTAACACGCTTTGTTGTATCCGGATTTCAATCATTCAAAGCCATCAGCAATGAAGTAGCAAAACCTTACGATGCAAAACGTGATGGAATTTCTTTAGGCGAAGGTTGCGGGACGATTGTACTTACAAATTCTAAATCTCTAGCCGTCAAACTGAGCATGTCACTTCGAGCGGAGTCGAGAAGCGAAGTGCAAGCATTTCAGATTATTGTTTCAGGTGGCGCGAGTTCGAATGATGCCAACCATATTTCCGGACCATCACGCACGGGTGAAGGATTGTTTTTAGCAATTGAAAAAACATTAAAAGAAGCGGATATAAAAGCAACCGAAGTTAGTTATATCTCAGGACATGGTACAGCAACACTTTACAACGATGACATGGAATCCTTGGCCATAACAGATGCGCAACTGGCAAACGTTCCAATGAACAGTTTAAAAAGTTATTTCGGTCATACGCTTGGCGCTGCCGGAGTGATTGAATCCATTATCGGTTTACATTCCATGCGCGAAAACACTTTGATAGGTACTTATAATTTTTCTGAATTAGGAGTTCCTAAACCAATCAACATTATTAAAAACACTCAGAAACAAGAAGTAAATAATTGTCTTAAAACAGCTGCAGGCTTTGGCGGTTGTAATGCTGCAGTATTTTTTCAAAAAGTGAAGAGCAGCTAATGAAACAAAAAAACTATATCACATCTTTTTGTTCGATCAAAGAAGGAACAATTTCAGTAAACAATTCTGTTGTTTATGCTGATACTTCTCTTACCTCCATAGATTTTTTGAAATCGGCCTACAAGCATTTTAAGCTAAACTACCCTAAGTTCTATAAAATGGATGCTTTATGTAAATTGGCATTTGTTGCTTCCGAATTACTCTTAAAACAATCCGACTCCACTCAGTCTGGCCAATTGATTACTCAAAAATATTCAAGCGAAGATGTTGCCATAGTTATAGCAAATAGCGCCTCTTCTTTGGAAATAGATACGGAACACCAAAACACCATTTCCGACAAAAACAACTATTTCCCTAGTCCTGCTGTATTTGTATACACTTTAGCCAATATTTTGATAGGCGAAATAGCCATAAGAAATAGTATAAAAGGAGAGAATACCTTCTTTATTTTTGATAAATTTGATGCTAATTTCATGAGTTCGTATATTAACTCGCTTTTGAACAGCAATAAAGCAAAATGCTGCATTACAGGATGGGTTGATTTTTATGAAAATAAGTATGAAGCATTTTTATATATTGTAGAAAAAGAACCGAAAACATTAAACATAGAACATACACAAAAACAACTAACACTTTTACTAAAATAAAAAACAAAAATTATGGATGCATTAATTGACCAATTAAAAGAAGAAATTATCGAACAATTAAATTTAGAGGATTTAAAAAAAGAAGACATCGATAATGATGCGTCTCTTTTTGGTGATGGTCTTGGTTTAGATTCTATTGATGCGTTAGAGCTGATAGTATTGTTGGAAAAAAATTACGGGATTAAAGTTGCAAATCCTGCTGATGGGAAAAAAATATTTCAATCGGTAAGAACAATGGCGCAATATATTCAGGATAATAAGAAGTAATCATTAGCCTAATTTTATCTATTAAACATACTTCGACTCCGCTCAGTATGACGTTCGTCTTTGTCATGCTGAGCGGAGTCGAAGTGTGAGAATGTGAAAGAAAAAGATGAACGACAAAATATACATAACCGGACTAGGAGTGATTTCCGCCATTGGAACCAATGTAGCGGAGTCCTTGCTTTCTTTGGAGAATTTAAAATCCGGTATTGGAACTCTAGAGAATGTTCGTTCACGTCATCAAGACAATGTTCCGGTTGGAGAAGTGAAATTCACCAACGAACAGCTTACTGCAATGGCGGGATTAACACCCGACAAACAAAGTACTCGCACAGGTTTACTTGGACTACTTGCTGCTCAAGAAGCTGTAAAATCATCTGGAATCACAAACATAAAAGAATTTAAAACTGGAATTATTTCTGCAACAAGCGTTGGCGGGATGGGAATGACTGAAAATTTATGGTTGGATTATTTAGATCCAGAAAAAAGTGGTGATTGGCTTAAACACATTGAAGCGCACGAATGTGGCGATAGCACCGAATTTATTGCTGACGTTTTAGGAGTAAAAGATTTTTTATCTACTATTTCCACTGCTTGCTCCTCCTCTGCCAATTCCATTATGCTTGGTGCCAGATTAATAAAACACGGAATATTAGATCGTGTAATTGTTGGAGGAACAGATTCAATGGCACGCTTTACCATCAATGGTTTTATGACTTTGATGATTCTAGACAAAGAGCAATGCAAACCATTTGATGCCAACCGCCAAGGTTTAAACTTAGGCGAAGGTGCTGGTTTTATAGTTATTGAATCAGAAAAAGCTGCAGCGGGAAAAGAAATTTTAGCAGAACTTTCCGGCTATGGAAATTCAAACGATGCTTACCACCAAACTGCTTCATCACCTGACGGAGCGGGAGCCTATTTAGCAATGGAAAAAGCATTTAAGGTAAGCGGATTAAAACCAAGCGATATCGACTACATCAATGCGCACGGAACAGGAACCGCAATAAATGACATGTCGGAAGGAACAGCAATTGACAGATTGTTTAATAAAAATGTTCCTTGTATCAGTTCAACAAAAGCATATACTGGTCATACACTAGGTGCTTGCGCTGCCATTGAAGCGGTATTTTCCATTCTTGCAATTCAAAACAATGAAATTTTCCCAAACTTAAATTTCAAAACACAAATGGAAGAGTTGAGTTTTAAACCAACCACCACATTGGAAAAAAATAAAAAAATTGATCATGTTCTCTCCAACTCTTTTGGGTTTGGAGGTAATACGTCCGCATTGATATTCTCTCGGCATAAAACAATTTGAAAATTTGAAAATTGAAAAATTTGAAAATTGAAAAATTTGAAAATTGAAAAAAAAAGTTAACCCAACAATGGAAGCATACATCAACGGCATCGGAATCATCTCTCCTCAAAAAACATTTGGGACTTCTGATTTTTTGTCGGAAGTGGTAGAGCATAATTCAAAATACCTTGCTTGTATTGAACCTTCTTACAAAGAGTTCTTAAATCCTACGCTCGCACGCAGAATGGCGCGTATCATCAAAATGAGCATTGCAGCTTCTACCATTTGTTTTAAAGATGCGAGAGTAGAAATGCCTGACGCGATTATGACAGGAACTGCATTGGGTTGCTTGGAAGATACCGAAAAGTTTTTGTGGGCCATCATTCATAACGATGAACAATTCCTCACTCCTACTTCATTCATACAATCTACTCACAACACTGTTAGCGCACAAATTGCATTGCAGTTAAAATGCATGAATTATAATTTCACTTATGTTCATAAAGGATTTTCGTTTGAAAGTGCTGTATTGGATGCATTGATGACTTTGGCTGAAGGTGAAGCAAAAAATATTTTGATTGGCGGTCACGATGAAATGACGGACAAATATTACCGTGTTTGCGACCGTATCGGTTATTGGAAAGCAGAAGAAAATGTTCCAACAATGGAACTTGTAAACAGTAAAACGAATGGCAGTATTGCCGGAGAAGGCGCTGCATTTTTCATTTTAAGTAAAGATAAATCAGAAACTTCTTATGCAAAACTAAGAGGAATAAAAACCATTTATAAACCGGAAAACAATCAAGAAATTGAAATGAAAATTACGGAGCTATTGGCTTCAAATGGCTTAACAGCAAATGATATTGATGTAGTTGTTTATGGCAATAATGGTGATGTCCGTTTTGATAAAACCTATAATCATTTACAAAATAATTTATTAAAAAATAGCACTTCTACCTATTTCAAACACTTGTGTGGAGAATACCAAACTGCCGGAAGTTTTGCTCTTTGGGTAGCTTCTAAAATCATACAAACACAAACAATTCCAAGAACAATTTTAATTGGCGAGAACAAAAGCAAACAAATTAAAAACGTGCTTATCTACAATACATTTCTGGATATTGATCATTCTGTGTATTTACTTTCACAATACTAAATTAATTAGTGCTATTAATAAATAAAATGACCTTCAAATTAGCAAGTCTGAGTTGTATTGTAGAAT
>Ga0163149_10001519_pt1 | contig 29629 bp, 18 predicted proteins | sample OliLakLV19MP5G1_FD_148604 | JGI IMG/M metagenome (GOLD analysis project Ga0163149, IMG submission 148604) | Freshwater microbial mat bacterial communities from Lake Vanda, McMurdo Dry Valleys, Antarctica - Oligotrophic Lake LV.19.MP5.G1 | ecosystem: Environmental > Aquatic > Freshwater > Lake >... | reverse complement strand
CCCTCCCCCCCGGCGATCGCTAACGATCGCTAACAATCGCGTGCCTCAGCTCTTCGACGACGAAGCATCGGCCGTCTTGCTGCCGGCCTCTTCCTTGCGTCCATCGGTATATTCAACCTTGAGCCGGCTTTCCATGCGCTTCAGTGAGAATGGATCTTCGATCGTGAACACCGCCGCACGCTTCACAAGCTCGCCCGCAACGCGCCCGCCATCCAGACTGCGGAAGCGCTCTTCCGTCACCGGAGAGACCGTCAGTATCTTTGCAATGCCGATGCCCAGACTCTTCGCAAGCGGCACAACCACAATTCGCTTGGAAAGTTCCTGATTGGCAACATCGGTCACCGGATCGAGCTCGGTTGCCGCGGCCAGCACAGCCTTGCGAAACTCCTCGCGGTCGAGATTGGCATCCGGCGGAGTCATGCGTTCGCCCTGAATCGTCAGGCCAGTCTTGATCGGCAGCTCGTCAGCCGGGCTTGTCGCCCCAGCCTTCGACACAGCCTGCAACCCTTCGGCCGTCGTCTCGGCCAACAGGCGGAACGCGCCCTCCTGGCTCTTCATCCGCTCAAAGGCCGCAACTCTCCTGGCATCAAGCATCAACATCGGCTCGATCTCCGCGGCGGAATCGGGGGCCGATTCCTTGCGAACATCCAGCACCATGAAGTAAAAGCGTGCGTTCGTTAGATCGCTCGCAAACTCCATGCTCGGCACACCGGCCTGCAAGGCATAGTCGCTGCGGCCCGCAAGCTCACGAACTTTGAAGATGACATCCGCAAGAGTCTCGCTCTGCGTGCCGCGTGCGAGCGTTGCCCCACCAATGCCCGAGAGCGCGGCCAGATCGCTCTTTGTGAGCCACTGCGCATCCTTCACGGTCACCGTGGGAACAGGAATCGTCGTTCCCGTCATCGCCTTGACGCGCTCAACAATCGAGTCGCGCATCAAGTTGAAATCCGGTCGTATCGTCGCCCAGTTGGCCGGGAGCTTCTTGTAGTCCCCATCCGCTTCGAGCTTGCGTGTCGAACGCTCAAACTCCGACTTCACCGTCTGATCAACCGCCCGCATCACTTTGGCGAGTTCTTCGGTCCGGACATCCTGCTCGATCTTCTGCGTAGCGATAGCCGCGGTCTCGCCGTTCGGCGGCGTGCCGCTCGGGAACTGCTTCAGAAAGCGCTTCCGCACGTCAACCGCATCCGGAACAATCGCCCCTTCAATCCCACGCTGATCGATCGTCAGGTACGAGATCTTCACCCGATCCGGCAGAAGATATCCAATGCCGTATTCACCCTCGCCCGGCTTGTTGGTCTTGTATTTCGCAAAGTGAGCCTGCACTTCGTCGGGTGTCGGCTGAGCGATATTCGCAAACTCACGCTCCGGCGGCACAAACACCGCATCAATCTTTGCCGCATCCATCAGTGACTTGGCACCCTCAACCAGTCGTGGTCCCGAAAACCGGCCCGCGGCCGAGTTGAAGTATGATGACCGCATCCGCGCAACCGCGTGCAGCTTTCCGAGCGCGCGATAGATCTCATCTTCGCTCAGGCGCGTCGAGCTCATCAGTTGCGGAATGCCATTGTTCACCAGGCCATCGGCGAGCTGCTTCGACTCAGTCTCAATGCGCTGCGCAAACTCCGCTGGGTTCATAAACTGCATGAGCTGCTCGTACTGAGCACGCACCGCATCGCGGGCAATCAAGGGCAGAAAGTCCGCCCCGTCGTGCTTGCCACCCACAAACCCATATCGCTCGGCCTCGCGAGTCAACAGAATCCAATGCTCGAAGTTCTCGCCCGCGCCAAGCCGCGCAGTCATCCCATCGCCCACAAGCTGCTTGACGGCGTAAAACTCACGCCGCGCAAAGTCGTGCGCATCGAACGAGACTTTGCGCCCGTCGATCCGCATCGGCGCGGCACCGATCGGGTGCTGCCCGAGCTGCCGGACGGTCTCCGGAAGCAAAAAGGCAACCATAAGCAGAACGCCACCAACGACGAGGATGTAGCTGTTGTATTTGCGAAGCCACTTCAGCATGGCGAACCTTCATGTAAGAGAACCACCACACGCAGCGACCGCCACGCACTGGTGAAGGGCTTGTGCGCCCACCACCAACGCGCCGCGCTGCGGCGCGTTGGTGACACCCAACTCGTTTATCGGTAGAACTCGATGATGAGGTTCGTATTCACGTCAAACGGAACCTGATCGCTCGTCGGCAACGCAACGACCCGAACCGTCAGTTCCCCGGGATTGAAATCGAGCCACCCGCCAACCTCGTGGCCCGAGAGCGATTCCATATTCTCGCGGCAGAGTTTCTGGATGCCCGGCTTCAGCGTGATCACATCGCCAATCTCTACTCCGCGGCTTGGCCGATCGCACTTGTGACCGTTCACAAGAACGTGCCCGTGCGCCACGATCTGACGCGATGCCCAGATCGTGCGGGCAAGCCCCGCACGCCGAATGACGTTGTCCAACCGGCACTCAAGAATGCGAAGCAGCATCTCGCCGGTGTTGCCGGGCTGACGCTGCGCTTCGGCAATGTACCGCCGGAACTGCTTCTCAAGCACCGAGTAGTGGTGCCGCAACTTCTGCTTCTCGTTGAGACGGATGCCGTAGTCACGCAACCTGCGGCCGCGATACCCGTGCATGCCGGGAGGCGTGAGCTGACGCTTGGTCGTGTGCTTGGGGATATCTTCGATCGGCGAACCGATGCGACGCGAGAGCCTGAGCTTGGGACCTGTGTAACGAGCCATCGAAAACTCCTTCCGTCATCTGGCTTTAGGTATCCCGGCTCACCGAGCCAAGAGAAAAACCAGAGTGCTCCATTCGCAAGTGGGAGCGATCCGTCGGTTGGCCGCGACTGCGGGCCGACATGAGTGATCCGGGCATCAACGCGATGTCAGGGGGCAATCAAAGGGGCGGATTCTGTCCGGGTCAAGTCCTACAACGCTCCGGCCGCTCGATTTCCCAGTTCCTCTATCGAAATCACCAGCGTTGAAGAACCCTTCATGCGTTGCTCAAATGAAGTGCTGCGTCTTAAACGTTGCCCAAACACTTTCCATAAATTGATTCACAGACAGCGTTTACGAAAACATCCAATCGAAAACCAAAAATATCCGAAATGCGTATGGACAAAGTTAGGAATATCGGGTATTGTCAGGGAAGTAAGCCGTTTGGTACACAGAGGAAGTCGCCACCCGTCCACCCACCCGGAACCGAACTATGCCCGCAACACTTTCTGCACGACTCGTGGATGCAAAAGCCGAAGCCCTCGATGCACTCCTCGCCATGCTCCGCGACCCTGCGAGTCCGGCACAGGCAAGGCAGGCGGCGCTCGCCATCCTTCGATTGAAATCCGAGGATACCCCGAGCATCGCATCCGAGGCCACCTCCTCCGTGCCTGGTCTTCCAGCGGTCACACGTGAAGCCCGCAACATGCGAGCCGCACCGCCGCCGGACCTACGGCCATCAGAGATCGAAGAGCTCGCGCGATATCTGCCGAGCGTTCCCACCAAGAGATTCACCACCAAGCACTCACCCGCGTATTGGCGTACGGTGATTGATGAGCAACGTCGCTTGATGGCGCGATCTTCCGCCCCACCACCGAGTGGTGCTTCAACCATTGCCGCGTGATCCTTCACGTTCCGCGCTCATCGCATTCTCCATCACGCAGCACTATCCTTCCAGCAACCCTATGACCGACCCCATCTCCCTTCCTGTGCTTCGATCCGACACACCCAAGGAAAAGTGCGGCGTCTTTGGCATCTGGGGCGGGCCTGAACCAACGGTCATCACCTACCTCGGTCTCTACGCGCAGCAACATCGCGGCCAGGAATCCGCTGGAATCTGCGTAACCAACGGAAAGCGATTGCAGGCACACACCGGCATGGGGTTGGTCGCCGAAGTCTTTGATCAGCGCACGCTCAGCGACCTCGAACGCTTCGCCTCAAACTCCCCCACCCACAAGGAGGGGGCAGGGGGGAACGTTCATTCTTTAGGCGCAGATGGGAGGGTTCATTCATCAGGCGCAGTGGGGAGCCTTCCTTCAGCATCGGTAACCCCGTCCACCCAACCGACCAACGGCACCCATCCCACGCATACGAGTCCGGCCCGCCCCACCAGCGGTCACGGTGCGATCGGCCACAACCGTTACTCCACCGCCGGCGGCTCGGTCTCGTGCAACGCCCAGCCGCTGCTCGAAAGTTTCGTCGGCGGCCAGGTCGCCATCGCCCACAACGGCAACCTCATCAACGCCGATCTTTACCGCGCCCGCTTTGAGCAGGCTGGTCACCTCTTCCACACCACCAGCGATACCGAGGTCATCATCCACCTGCTCGCCTCGCCGGCACAGCAAATGGCGGTCGATCCGGTCGCCGCCACGCTGCGGCACCTGCAAGGCGCGTTCAGCCTCGTGCTGCTCTTTCCTGATCGCATTGAGGCCGCGCGTGACCCGTGGGGGTGGCGCCCGCTGGTGATCGGCAAACTCGACGATGGTCGCTTTGTGGTCGCGAGCGAGACCGTGGCACTCGACGTAATCGGTGCTGAGTTTGTGCGCGAAGTTGAGCCGGGCGAGATCGTCACGCTCAACGATGCCGGCCTCAGCATCCGCCGCTTCAGCGAGCCCGCGCCGCGCCTTGCCCACTGCATCTTTGAGCACGTCTATTTCGCCAACCCGTCGAGCAACGTCTTCGGCCAGAACGTGCAGATGGTCCGCGAAGCGCTCGGCGAACGACTGGCGATCGAAGCCCCGGTCGATGTCGACTACGTCATGCCCATGCCCGATTCGGGCCGCTCGGCCGCGGCCGGATACGCACGGCAATCCGGCTTTCCGTATCGCGAGGGCATCGTCCCCAACCGGTACGTCGGGCGCACGTTCATCAAGCCCACTCAGGCCGAGCGCTCGGCCGCCGTGCGACTCAAGCTCAACGTCATCCGCGAGATGGTCAAGGGCCGACGCATCGTCGTGGTCGATGACTCGATCGTGCGCGGCACGACCACGCAAGTGAAGATGAACCAGCTCCGCGAAGCGGGCGCGAAAGAGATCCACCTCCGCATCAGTTGCCCGCCCATACGCCACCCATGCTACTTCGGTGTCGATTTCGCCCACCGCGATCAGCTCATCGCGCACAACAAAACCGAAGATGAAATCCGCGACTTCCTCGGTGTCGATTCCCTGCACTTCCTCAGCATGGAAGGCCTGCTCTCCTGCGTCAACCGCCACAAGCAGGACTACTGCACAGCCTGCTACTCCGGCGACTACCGCCTCGACCCCGCCCACCCCATCACCGACGAACTGGCCACGAGTCAGATGACGATGTTCTAACTTTCTGGCTCCCCATCACAGAGGGAGGGGGGAGGGTTGGCGTGACATGGCCGTCGCATTATCTACTATCGTCCACCAAACTCTAAATACTCAAGGACCTTGGCGAAGCAGTCAAGAGGCTGTTTGTGCAGAAAATCGGACAATGCGTTTGCCCTCTGGGAAGGGTTCGCGTGACTCAGCAAATGTCACGTTCATATCGAGATGGCAACATCGAGCATCTCGGCATCGCCCTTTGGCCAATGGCGATTCCCGCGATCGGTGTGCATGATTCTTCTCACGCTGACATTTGAGTAGGATGTCCAGGAGTGGGTTTTAGCGAAAGGCAGTCGATCAATAACAGTTCGTACCATGTCCACCCTCACCCTCACCCTCGCCCACTCCCCCGACCCTGATGATGTCTTCATGTGGTGGCCCATCACCGGCATGATTGATCCGAGTGACCACGCTCGCATCATCAAGCCGCCGGTGCTTGACACGGGGCGCTTCGCGTTCAACGCGCTCCCCGCAGATATCGATGTGCTGAACCGCCGCGCGATTGAAGTGGGGGATCTGGAGATCACCGCCCTCTCAATTTTCGCGTGGTCACAAGTAAGCACCCGCTACGCCCTCACCTGCTGCGGCTCATCCTTCGGCGAAGGCTACGGACCAAAGCTCGTCATCCGTGCCACCGAACTCGGCTCTGCAAGTTCGACGCGGGCCATGACAACTTCAGTTTCCCCGATCAGCGGCATAGGCGAACTTCCCACCGACCCCCTCATCGCCATTCCCGGCACGCGCACCACCGCCTTCCTCCTGCTCTCGCTCGCACTTCAGGGCAAACCCTTCCGTATCCTCGAAATGCCCTTCGACCAGATTCTCGATGCCGTCGCATCCAAGCGTGCCGATGCGGGATTGCTCATCCATCAATCACAGCTCACGTTCAGCGATTTGGGTTTGAAGCAAATCATCGATCTCGGTGAGTGGTGGGGTCAGCACACCAGGTTGCCCCTCCCGCTCGGTGGCAATGCGCTGCGACTCGATCTCGAAGATCGATTCGGACCCGGAACACTCGGCGAGATCACCAACCTGCTCGACCGATCTATCCGCCATGCGCTCGCGAACCGCGATGAATCGACACGCTACGCCATGATGTTTGCACCAGAGATCTCTCGCGCGCAGGCCGACCGCTACATCGATATGTACGTCAGCAACCTCACGATCGACGCGGGCGACCGTGGGCTCGCGGCCATCCAACGCCTGCTCGATGAAGCCGCTCGCGCGAACATGGGTTTGAATCCAGGCATTGTGCGGATGATCCGTCCCGGCTGACCGGTTCTCGGACGAATCCTACGAATCCGAACAGCCGCCGATCTGGAACATACTGAATACAGTCGAAATTCAAGAGATCACCGTCGAGAATAGGCTGTATCTTTGATTCTCGAGATCAACTGTGCATCCGACTCCGGTCATCTGCCGTATTTTCCGATAGCAGATCAAGGGCCATTCGCTCGCCCAAGTTCCAACTGACCACATTCGCGACCGATTCTCGGCATTCACCAAACCGTTACGTACACGGAGTCTCCGGCTTGTCAAAATCAGGTTCATCCGTGATCCGTCGCCGCGCGATTGAAGGTGCATGGCTCGGCGCGCTCTTGATCGGCATCTCCGCCGTCACGTTTGCTCTGCCGCCACTCCCGACCACCTCCAACGATTTCTTCGAGCCCGGAACTCAACCGAACACGCTTTCGGCCGCGCTGGTTTCGCCCTCGACGTGCCGGTTCTGCCATGGTGATTATTCGGATGAAGAAGCCCCGTTCAACCGCTGGGCGGCCTCGATGATGGCGCAGTCGGCTCGCGATCCGATATTCAAGGCCGCGTTGGCCGTGGCGAATCAGGATGCCGCGAACGTCGGCGAAACGTGCATCCGTTGCCATGCACCCGGCGGGTTTGTCAATGGACATGCAACACCCGCGGATGGCTCTGCGCTGACGGCTGAAGATCAACAGGGCGTTTCATGTTCAATCTGTCACCGCATGGTTGATCCGCAGTTTTCTCCAGGCCTGAGTCCGGCCGATGATCTCGCCATTCTGCAAGGCCTCTCGCCCGCGCCGCTTCTTGATCCGCACAACGGCAGCTTCGTGCTCGATCCGCAGGATCGGCGTCGTGGTCCGTATTATCTTCAATCCGACTGGACCGCCGCAGGTCTTGGTGGCTGGCCCCCATATCACGAGTATCGTCAATCGCCCTTTCACATGTCGTCGCGGTTGTGCGCGAGCTGCCACGATGTGAGCCTGCCGCACTACACCAAGCAAAGTGACGGCACCTACGCGCTCAACGCGCTCGACACGCCGGGTCCGGGCAAGCACCTCGAGTTTCCTGAGCAGCGCACCTACAGCGAGTGGACCAAGAGCCTTTTCGCGCAAGGTCCGGTGGATCTCGCGGGCCGCTTCGGTGGCACACGCGGCGGCGTTTCAAGCTGTCAGGATTGCCACATGCCGGGCACCAGCGGTGAAGGGTGTGCGCTCGAACCACCGATGCGCCCCAAGCTGCCGCAGCACAACTTCTCCGGTGCAAACTCGTGGGTGCTCCGCGCGATCCGCGATATCTACTTTGATTCCGAGACCGGTCTCAGCGAGTTCTCGGTCAACGAGGCGATCGCCCGCAACGCACAGATGATGCGATCAGCAAGTGATCTTGAAGTGACTCGCACCGGAAGCACACTCAACGCCCGCATCATCAACTTCTCAGGCCACAAGCTCCCGACCGGTTACCCGGAAGGTCGCATGATGTGGATCAACGTCAAGTTCCTTGATGCATCAGGCGGGCTTGTGGCCGAGCGCGGGCGCTACGACACGGCCACAGCGACCCTCGATGGGGCTTCGACCAAGGTGTACGAGATGAAGTCGGGCATCGATGCCACGGTCGCCGCCCTTACCGGGCGGCCTCAAGGTCCGGGCTTTCATCTGGCCCTCAACAACACAATCCTGAAAGACAACCGCATTCCGCCCATGGGCTACAACCGGGCGGAGTTTGAATCGGTCGGCGCGGGCCACGTTCCCGCGAACTTGTACGCAAACGGTCAGTACTGGGACGACACACCCTATGTGATTCCAGCGGGCGCAGCCCGCGCCGAGGTTCGCGTCTTCCATCAGACGACCACCAAAGAGTACATCGAGTTTCTTCGCGACGAGAATCGGACCAACACGGCGGGCGACATCGCGTATGAACTCTGGGACTTCCACGCCCAGAGCCCGCCGGTTGAGATGGACTTTATGATCTTGCCGCTCTCATGCCGCTGCGATTGGGACAACAACGGGACCTTGACGCTGCAGGATCTCTTCGACTTCCTCACCAGTTGGTTCGCAAGCAACGGCGACTTCAATGGCGACGGGGCGACACTGCTTCAGGATATCTTCGACTACCTGACCTGCTTCTTTAACGGGTGTCAGTAGCAAGCTTCACGGCGCGGACACCAATAAAGAGCGGGATCTCGCGCCGAGAACGGTTTTCTTCCGCCGCGCGTGGGCCGGAGGTGCTCGCCCTGAGGCTTGGCCATTCTTCCAGATGTTGAACCGCCAGCCCGGCCTTGGCCATCGACTCGATGTAGGCCTGAAGCGGGCGATGGAACGACCAAGTGGTCAGCGACTCGCCACCCTTCGCGACCTTGCCGGGGTTCATCTCGATCTTCTGCCTTCCAGTTGAGAGGTAGCCGTCAACACGGCGATACTGCTTCTTCTCGGCCGCATCCCAGCCCCAGAAGGTCTGGCCGATGGCACGAAACGCGGGGTGGGTGATGATCCAGACAAACGTACCGCTCGGCTTTAGCGCGCGGGCAACACCCGCCATCACAGGATCAAGCGGATCGATATTCGAGAGGGCCATAACGCACATCGCGGCGTCGAACCCCGTGAGATCGAGTTTGTTCAGCTCGCGAGCATCACCCACTTCGTAGCGAACCGGTGCGGCGTTGCGTGGTGGATTGCTTGAACGTTCTCGGGCGGCTGCGACGAGCTTGGGTGAGGCTTCGATGCCCACAGACTCAACACCGAGCGAGGCCATGCGGCGGCAGAGAATGCCCTGACCGCACGCGACATCGAGGACACGCATTCCGGCGCGCGGCTCAAGAAGACGCAACGCACCGGGCAACACCACATCGTCGTAGTGATCGTTGCCGCGGTCTTCGAGCAGCTCGTCGTACCATCCCGCTACGTTCTCCCACGCGGTGGTGATGATCGGTTTGGCGGGCGCAGAAGCCTTGCTGCCATTGGTGACTGGCGCGGGTAATGGCGGAGCAGCGACCCTTGAGCCACTGGCTGCGAGTTCGCCAGTTTCGGCGGCGCCACCGTCGAAACCCACGCATCGAAAGAATGATGGTGGAATCGGCGATCGGTAGGTTACCGGCTGGCCGGTATTCGGTGGTGTGATGGTCAGCTCAGCGGCGTGAAGACCGAGGCGGCCGATCGCGTCGGTCTTGGCTCCGAAGCGCCGATCACCGACGAGGGGAAAGCCCTTCTCTCCGAACTGCACACGGATCTGATTCTTGCGGCCCGTATCGAGCTTCACTTCGAGAAGTGTTCGCCCGGAACCGACGGCGATGACTTTGTAGTGAGTGATGGCGAGCTTGCCCTGATCCTCATCGGTATCGCCGCGTCCACGTCTGCTGCCGCGTGGGCCGCGTGGGGCTTCCTCGCGAAGAAACGATTGGAGTGTTCCCGACTCGCCGACCTTGCCGACAATGCCCTCAGCAACGGCGGAGTAGACTCGATCAATGCGCTTGGCGCGCAGGTCATCCTTGAGCCAGGCAAAAGATTGCTCGGTCTTGGCGAAGACGAGAAGACCAGAGGCTTCTTTATCGAGCCGGTGAATGATCCAGACGCGGGCGCCGATGGTTCGCGTGCGATCGCCGCCGCGAATCTTGGTGGGGCGGCGGTCGGGCTGCTCTTTGATGTAGGTCTTGACGATATCAAAGAGCGTGCTGCCCGCCTTGGCGGCGGGTCGGCCAGAGGCCGCGGCGGGATCGGCCGTGATGATGCCGGTTGGCTTTTCGATGACGAGAAGCTGATCGTCTTCATGCACGATTCGGATGCCGCGGCTGATGAAGCGGGGAGATCCGTCGGGTGATTCGCGGCGAGGTGTTGGTCGGCGGACGCTCAAAGGGCTCTCCTGGCGTGTTCGGAGGTCAGCAGGATGAGGAGTGTTTGCGCGAATCGTTCTTTGGCGAGCGGAGGACCGGCATAGACAACACCGTTGGGCGAGATGATGGTGGCCTCGATGATCGGTGAGTCCATGGTGTCGAGCGGGTTGGCCACGATCAGGTCGAGTTTCTTACGGTCGAGCTTGGAGCGGGCCGAGTCCAACATTCTCGCTCGTGGCTCAAGAGCAAAGCCGACGATGGTCTGGTCGGGTCTGCGATAGGTGGCGACGCCGGCGAGGAGGTCGTTTGTCGGTTCGAGTTCGAGGATGATCGGTTGGTCGGTTCGCTTGATCTTGCCCTGATGGTCAGGCGAGCCGGCTGTTGGTGGTTTGGGTCGATAGTCGGCGACCGCGGCGGCCATGACGAGGCAATCACAGGTGGGGACGTGGGTTTGAAGGAGCCGCTCAAGGTCGGCTGCCGTTTGGAACCGGATAAGGTCAATCCGCGAATCGGAGGGTGTGAGGCAAGTTGGTCCGAGCAGGAGCCTCACGCTCCAGCCAGTCTTGGCCGCGGTTTCCGCAAGAGCAATCCCGAGTCGTCCGGAAGAACGGTTGCCGATGAACCGAACGCGGTCGATCGGCTCGTGCGTTGGTCCGGCGGTGATGAGCAAGCGCGGGAAGGATATGGGTGGAGGTGTGGTCATGGGTCGGGCGCGGAGGTGTCACGAGGATGATAGGGTGAGGATGTTGAAAGGTCGGGGCCGACTTGTGTATCCGCGACAGCGAGGATTGGGACGTACCATCGGACCCAACCAATGTGTCTGATAGTCTGTGGGGTTGGCTGAATGAGGGTCTGTAACGGCGGTATCATGTTCGGTTCGTTCACGAGTTCAGAGCAGGGGCATGTTGCCCGTTGAAACGTCACCATCATGGCAAGATCGCGGAAAAACCTCGGTGAGATCCTCGTAGGCTGGGGGGCCATCACCCCCAAGCAGTTTGAGGATGCCTCAGTCAAGTCTAAATCGGGCAGCAAGCGACTGCACGAAGTGCTCATGGAGATGGGCGTCAAGGAAGATCAGGTCTACAAGGCGATGGCGTCGGAGTGGGGGATGGAGTACGTCGATCTGGGTGCCAGCGGCGTTTCGATCGATCCGAAGCTGATTCCTGAAGACCTGATCAAGAAGCACATGATCCTGCCGATGGCCAAGACCAACGGCCGATTGCACCTGATCGTGCATGACCCGGGTGATCTTGAACTTCAGGACATGCTGCGGTTCAGGTTGAACGTCGAGATCGATGCCAAGCTGTCATCGCGCACAGCGATCAAGAACTTCATCGACAACAAGATGGGCCAGCCCAAGATGGTGGGCGCGGGTGAATCGCTGATCAGCGAATCGATCGACCGGTCAGTGGATCGGTCGGTTGACCGTTCGGTGGACAAATCAATCGACGTCGCGGCGGACGATGCGCCGATCGTGAAGCTGGTCACGCGCATGATTGTCGAGGCCGTGAAAATGCGTGCTTCGGATATTCATGTCGAGCCGATGGCGGATCGGGTGCGGTTGCGATACCGGATCGACGGAGTGTGCATGGAGCGCGACAATCTGCCCAAACGCATGCAGAACGCGGTGCTGAGCAGACTGAAGCTGATGGCGGGCGTGAACATTGCCGAGAAGCGCGTGCCGCAGGACGGGCGCATCAAGCTGCCGGTCGATGACAAGATGGTGGATTTCCGCGTCTCGAGTTGTCCGGCGTATCACGGCGAGTCGGTGGTGCTTCGTATTCTGCGTCCGGACTCGGTTCGGATCGGACTGGTGAACCTGGGCTTTGAAGAGGACCAGCTCGCGGGGTTCAACCGGATCATTCGTCGACCGAACGGCATCTTTCTGGTGACGGGTCCGACGGGTTCGGGCAAGACGACGACGCTGTACTCGGCGCTTCATGTGCTGAACAGGCCTGATAAGAAGATTATTACGGCAGAAGATCCGATCGAATATAACTTTGATGGCATTAATCAATGTCAGATTAATGAGAAGATCGGACTTACGTTTGGCATCATTCTTCGAACGATGCTGCGTCAGGCTCCAAACATTATTCTGGTGGGCGAAATCCGCGATCGCGAGGTCGGTGAGATCGCGATTCAGGCCGCGCTCACGGGCCACCTGGTGTTCAGCACGCTGCACACCAACGATGCGCCGAGCGCGATCACCCGTCTGATCGACATGGGGATCAAGCCGTTCCTTGTGGCGAGTTCGATTCAGGCGATCATGGCACAGCGGCTGATCCGCGTGCTGTGCAAGCATTGCAAGGCCGTGGCTGAGCCCGAAGAGGTGGACCCCAAGTACCTCGCGTTGATCAACATCACCCGCGCGGAGGCGAAGGGGAAAGTGATGAAGGCGGTCGGGTGTCCGCAGTGCAACAACAGCGGGTATCGCGGTCGTCAGGCCATCTTCGAGATGATGGCGATGAACTCGGAGATCCGCGAGATGGCCTTCAACATGGCGCCGATTGCGCAGGTGCGGCAGGCCGCGATTGCGAACGGGATGCGCCCGCTGGTTGAGGATGGCAAGATCAAGGTTCTTAAGGGGGTCACCACGGCGGATGAGATTGCCAAGATGGCGCAGGTCGAGGGCATAGTTGACTCCGAGTAGGGTTGAGTGGTGAGCGGGTCTGTTCCGTTGGTTTGCATAGATGTAGTTTTTCAAGTACGATTTTGGGTTTTACTTTGCTTATCATTCGGTATCTTTGATTACTCTTCCGCTTGTGTTGTGAGCCTTGAGCCACTTGCGGACCAACTCAGGATGTTCTCATGTCCACCATCCAGATCGACCGTCTTCTCGACACGGTTGTCAAGAACGGGGCAAGCGACCTTCACCTGACCGTGGGGCGGCCGCCGACGCTGCGTCTGCACGGCCACCTGACCAACCTCAAGACCAAGGTGCTGGACTCCGACGACATGGTGGCGCTGATGAAGGCGATCACGCCGGAGCGTTCTCAGCAGGAACTTCAGGAAGAGGGCGGGTGTGACTTTGGGTTTGCCTACGGCGATGCGGCTCGCTTCCGCGTCTCGGTCTTCCGCCAACGTGGCGATCTGGCGATCGTCTGTCGGCAGATTCCCAGCCGCCTGCTGACGTTCGAGCAGATCGGACTGCCGGAAATGTGCCGCGAACTGGTTCGCAGGCCGCGTGGCATGTTCCTGGTGACTGGTCCGACGGGCTCGGGAAAGACGACCTCGTTGGCGACGATGCTCGATTACATCAACCAGACGATGGACCGTCACATCGTGACGATGGAAGACCCGATCGAGTATTACCACCACCACAAGAAGTCGATCGTCAATCAGCGCGAGGTCGGGAACGATGTTCCCAGCTTTGCCGAGGCTCTGCGCCGAGTTTTGCGGCAGGATCCTGATTGCATTCTGGTCGGTGAAATGCGTGACCTCGAAACCATCGAGGCGGCGGTGCGTGCCGCCGAGACGGGCCACTTGGTCTTTGCCACCCTGCACACCACCGGCGCGGCCAAGACGATTGACCGCGTGGTGGATGCCTTCCCGGTCACCCAACAAAACCAGATCAGGGTTCAGCTCTCGACGGCCCTGCTGGCGGTTCTTTCGCAGGCACTTCTCAGCCGCGTAGATCAGCCGGGCATGGTCGCGGCGTACGAGTTCCTGGTTATCACACCCGCAATCGCCAACCTGATCCGCGAGAACAAGACGTTCCGTATTGACTCATTCATCCAGACCGGTAAGCGGTTTGGTATGCAGTTGTTGGATGACCACCTCTGGACGCTGTACATGCGTGGGATGATCTCTGCCGAAGAGATGATCGACAAGAGCAAGAACCCGGCAGATCTTTCGGATAAGGTCCACAAGCTTGGTCGGACGGTCGGTCGTTCGGAGTGGGATCAGGCCGACGATGATGCCCCGGCCGCCGGCGCAGGCGGCGCGGCGGCGGCACCGAAGAAGGCCTGATCGGCCAGGTTGCAACTGCTTAAAGTTGTCTCGAATTATCACTGTCGTATCAATAGAACCTAGACTTATGGGTTGCTTTCTTGGAACCGTACGGGTAGGTTCAACGATATCTATTTTTAGTCCGGCGAACTGTCGCCCCTTTGCCCCGGAGATTTGGCATGGCGGTTGATCCAGCGGAAATGAAGGGTCGGAAGATCGGCCGCGTGTTGACCAAGCTCGGGAAGGTCACGCGCGAGCGGGTCCATGAGGCGTTGGCTATTCAGAAGACGCGGAAGGTTCCGCTTGGGCAGTTGTTGGTCGAGCTTTCATATTGCACCGAGCGCGATGTGCAGGAGGCTCTGGCGGGGCAGGCGGGGATGGCGTTTGTTGATCTTGGCAAGGGCGAACTGACCAACGAGGTTCGGGATTCGGTCGCTGCCGAGACGGTTCAGGCGTATCAGGTTGTTCCGGTGGATTACAACCCGCGGAGCAAGCGGCTGAAGATCGCGATGAAGAGTCCGGACAACTACCGGGCGGTGGACGACCTTCGTTTGTTGATGGGGGTCACGGTTGAGGCGGTGGTGGCCGAGCCGGCGCAGATCGACGCGATCATCAAGAAGTATTACTCACGGCAGGAGTCGGTGACGGAGGTCGTTACGGCTTTGGCGGCGGATGACAAGTTCAAGGGGTTGGCGGGCAAGGGCGGGGCATCGGTCGATCTCGATGCGGTGATGGAGGCATCGGAGGACAACAAGGTCATCAAGCTTTTGAACCTTGTGCTGCTTCAGGCAATCAAGGATCGAGCCTCGGATATTCACTTTGAGCCATTCGAGCACGAGTTCAAGATGCGGTATCGCATCGACGGTGTGCTGTATGAGATGGTGCCCCCGCCCAAGCACCTTGGCCCGGCGATTACCAGCCGCGTGAAGGTCATGGCGAACATGGACATTGCGGAGCGGCGCATGCCGCAGGACGGGCGCATCGAGCTGACGGTGGGCGGCGCGCCGGTGGATATGCGTGTGAGCGTGTTGCCGACGATGCACGGCGAGAGCGTGGTGATGCGTGTTCTGGACCGATCAAACGTTCAGTTGGATCTGGAACGCATCGGCCTGCGCGAGGATGACTACACGAAGTTCAAGGCGCTGGTGAACAAGCCGAACGGGATTGTGATTGTGACGGGCCCGACGGGATCGGGCAAAACCACGACGCTTTACGCCGCACTCGCGAGTTTGAATGATGTTGAGACGAAGATTTTGACGGCGGAAGATCCGGTCGAGTATGACATCGACGGGCTGTGCCAGTGTCAGATCAACAACGACGTTGAGCTGACGTTTGCAAGGTGTCTGCGCAGCTTTCTGCGTCAGGACCCGGACATTATTCTGGTGGGCGAGATCCGCGATCTGGAAACCGGGAACATCGCGGTGCAGGCTTCGCTCACGGGCCACCTTGTGCTGAGCACGCTGCACACCAACGACGCGCCGAGTTCGATTTTGAGGTTGCTGGATCTTGGGGTTGAGGCGTTCCTTTTGACGGCGACCATCGAGGGCATTGTTGCGCAGCGGCTGGTGCGAACGATCTGCTCGAAGTGCAAGGAAACGTATGACCCGAAGGAAGAGGAGCTGATGGAGCTCGGGTTGTTGATGGGGGATCTGGGAGGTCGCAAGCTGTTCCGCGGCAAGGGGTGCGAGCACTGCCACGGGTCGGGGTATCGCGGGCGCATGGCTCTGTTTGAGATCATGGTGATGAACGATGAGATGCGCGAACTGATCATGAAGAAGGCATCGACAAACGTGCTGCGCGATCAGGCCCGCAAGTATGGGATGCGGACGCTGCGTGAGTCGGGCCTGCTTGCGCTCTATGAAGGTCAGACGACGATTGACGAAGTGGTGCGCGAAACGATCTCGGAAGAGCTCTGAGAGTGTGGTGGGGGGTGGGGGGACGGGTTTGGATGAGTGGTACTCGGCGGTGAATGGCGACGAACACCTTGGCTGGTGAAACAGCCTGTTGAAGCAGCGGAGACGATCATGGCGACGTTCATGTACGAAGCGTTGAATGCCGCGGGCAAGCCGCAAAAGGGCCAGGTCGAGGCCACCACGACCGAGGAAGCTATTCAGCGGATCAAGGGTCAGGGGTTTTTCCCGACCTCGGTCCGTGAACAGAAGAAGAAGACCGCCGGAGGCGCGGACGGCACTGAGGGCGAGCAGAAGAAGCCGAAGAAGAAGAAGGAACTCTCCTTCAACTTCGGCAACGTGAAGCCGAAGCATCTGACGACCTTTACGCGTCAGCTCTCGACGCTGCAGGATGCGGGTCTGCCGCTGCTGCGCTCGCTCCAGATTCTGGAGCAGCAGCAGAAGCCGGGCAAGCTGAAGAGCGTGCTGCTGGATGTGTGTGAGGATGTTGAGGGTGGTTCGAGCCTGTCTGAAGCGATGGCGAAGCACCCGAGCGCGTTCAACCGGCTGTATACCAAGATGGTGGCGGCGGGCGAGGTGGGCGGCGTGCTCGACATCATCCTCCAGCGTCTGGCCGAGTTCATGGAGAAGGCGCAGCGGCTGAAGAGGAAGATCAAGGGCGCGATGGTGTATCCGTCGGTGGTCGTGATCGTGGCCGTGGCCATCGTCACGTTCATCATGTGGTTCATCGTTCCGAAGTTCGAGGAAATTTTCCGCGACTTCGGTGTCGAGTTGCCGCTGATGACGCGCTATCTGATCGGCTTCAGCAACTGGATCGCGGGCAAGAACGTTGGTCAGTCGATCCCCGGCGGTATCTTCATCGCCCTTTCGCCGATCATCATCTTTGTCTTCTTCAAGCTGATCCGCAAGGCCACGCCCGGTCGCGCGGCGACGGACACGGTGGTTTTGTGGACACCGGTCTTTGGCAACCTTATCCGCAAGACGACCACGGCGCGGTTCACGCGCACGCTGGGCACGCTGATCTCGGCGGGTGTGCCGATTCTTGAAGCGGTGTTGATCACGCGCGATACGTCGGGCAACTACGTGTTCGAGAAGGCGCTCACGAAGGTTCACGATTCGATCCGCGAGGGTGAGCCGTTTGCGGAGCCGCTGCGCGAGGCAAAGGTCTGCGATGCGATCGTGGTGAACATGATCGACGTGGGTGAAGAGACCGGTGATATGGATGCGATGCTGCTGAAGATCGCGGACAACTACGACGAAGAGGTGGATGTGGCCGTGGCCGCGCTCGTCTCGCTGATCGAGCCCATGCTGGTCGTCTTCCTGGGTGTGATCGTCGGTGCGATCGTGGTATCGATGTTCCTGCCGCTGGTCAACATGATCGAGTCGCTCCAGCAAGGTGGTGCGGTGTGAGTCAAAGCCGAGTGAGCAACACGTCTCGATCTCGGCGGGCGTTTACGCTCGTCGAGACGACGATCACGGTGGTGATCATCGCGATCTTGGCGAGCATTCTGCTTGTGGCGGTCGGGCGCGGGCTGATCTTTGCCCGCGAGTCGGCCGAGCGGCAGAACCTCGTGGCGTTGAAGTTTGCGGTGACGCAGTTCAAGACGGAGTTTGGGTTTTACCCACCGGTGATTCAGGACAACAACCGATCGAACTACCCGAGCTTCGCCGCGGGAACCGATTCACGGGTAGGCCCGATTGATGATCTGGGTGGGTCGCAGCAGCCGGTGGTTTTTGAGGGCACGCGGGTTGACGCGAGGCTTGCCCGCGAGACGGCGTATTTGCAGGGATATACCACCGCGACCGGGAACACGGTCATCGATCCGGATTATCGCTACAGCGATTATTCGCTCGCGACGTACCTCGCGGGCGCGCTCGATGACTTTGATATCAACCGCAAGGCGATCGATGGTGCGATGGGCCCGAAGTTTACCAAGCCCGGTGAGACGGGCGCGTTCGCGCAGCGTGGGCAGGCTTACGACGCATACTTTGATTTTTCCAAGGGCGGTCGCGGCACGCGCGAGGTGGTTGATGATCGCGCGATGGCGTTGTCAAACCCTCAGCGGCGACCGATCATCAAAGATCGTTGGGGAACGGCCATCAGGTTTTACCGATGGTTGCCCAGGGCCGACACCAGCGGAGCTGCTGACGCGAAGCCTTCGATCCTCATCCCACGCACCGTGGGCGACCCGAGAACCAACCCTGCGTTGGCAGGAGCGGAGTTTGCGATTGTGAGTCTGGGTAATGACAAGGCGACCGATGACGGGCGGCCGATCGCTGTGGGCGATCTGAACGCGGCGGGCGGCACACCGAACGTCTCGACGAAGGACAACATCGTGGAGGTCGGACCATGAACCGAGCGTTGTCAGAACGTGGTGCGCGGGATGAACTGGCCGCGCGGGGTGGGCTGATTGGTCGTGCGTTCACGATCATTGAGCTGCTGATTGTTATTGTCATTCTCGCGATCGTGACTTTGATCGCTCTTCCAAGCTTTACGTCCATGTTGTATTCGCAGGAGGCGAACCTGGCCGAGAGCCTGATTCGCACGGGCATGAAGGCCAGCCGCGATGCGGCCCTGCGCTCGGCGAGCGATGATGACGCGGCGGCGGTCTTTGTGTTTCAAGCCGGCGGCCGCATCTCGATCGTGCCGTGCGTGCGTGTGGGTGTGTTGCCGCCCATCAGCGCGGCTGATGAACCCTACGAGATCTTTGTTCCATCATCGGAGCTTGAACCGGTGCAACTGCCGCGAAACTGGATGATTCGCGGGTACGCCTCGCCGAGCCTGGCGGGCGATGCGCCCAGTGCGGGCGGGTGGTATGAATCGGATGCGGGCGCGGACCGAGTAGTTGCGGGCGAGGGAAACTGGGTATTTCCGGAGACGGATTTTTATGACCAACGATCGGCCAGTTCGGGTGAGGAGCGGCAGACATTCATGGTGAGGTTTCGCGCTCGGACGGGTGAGATCGTGACGAGCCCATCAAACCCCGCGCTGGTGGTTTTGCCGAGGCCGACGTATCTGGATCGCGGCTCGCTTCCGGGCAATGCGTGCAATGCGGATCGGCTGGACATCGCTGCTGACCTGGCACAATCGGTGCGGTGCATTCTGAGCAGCCCTGAGTTCGATGCGGCGCAGCGTGCCGAGTTGATCGGTGTTGGGAGTTCGGACGCCGTGATGGTGCGTCCGGTCTCGCAACTGGCGTTGTATGACGAGAACAAGCTCGCGGCGGGTCTGGGTAGCGAGGTCGATCGCGTGAGCCGGTGCCTGTATCGAAATGTTGATGGCACAACGGTGACCGGGCCGCGACTGGTGAACGGGGTGACGGCCGAGAACATCAATGAGTGGATCAATGGCGATACGAACCTGAACGGACAGGTGGAAAGCTCGGACCAGGGCGATGCGCCGCTGGCCAAGCTGTTCATGCTTGATCGATACACGGGCGTGCCGCGCCTGATGGAGGTGCAGCCGTGAAAAATCAGGGAAACGTAAGAATCGGCGTGCAACGTCGTGGGTTCTCGCTGGTCGAGATCCTCATCGCGGTGTTGATCCTTGCGCTGGGGTTGTTGGGGCTGGGGGCGGTCTTTCCGGTGGTGATCCGCGAGCAGCGGATCGCGCAGGAACGGATCAGCGGGTCGATCGCGGAAAACAATATTCGCACTTATCTCAAGAACAGCACTGGGCTTGGAACTGGTGTTGAGCAGTATACCTATGTTCCGACCGGCACCCCGGCCACCTCTGTCAAGGTTGTGGCGACCCACCGCGGGTGGCAGGTTCTGGCCGAGCCTTGGGTCTACAACACATGGATCAGCGATCTCAGGCAGGCCTTCGCCAACTCACCCAACGCGACAACGATCAACGCACCCGCAGGACCGACATTCGAGTTTTCAAACGATGCGCTGTGGGAATCCACATGGGATTGGAGTGGCTCGAACGTGGTGCTCAACGCGTTTCGCAGCACGGGCAACATCACGCTGAGTGAAGAGTCGGGCGTGCAGGCATCGGGTGATGCGGCAAGAAAGGGAATGCCCGATTCGAAGGCCGATGCGTACGAGGTGATTGTCCGCCGCTATCCGACGGCATCGCTGCCACTGACCTTTGAGCGTCGCATCGCTGGCGCGACCATTCCGCTCGCGCAGCGGCTGAATCCTTCGGGCTCGCCGGAGGCCGATTCGCCGCAATATGTGTGGGATATCGTGGCGCGACGCATGATCCCCGCGCCCGAGCTTCGGCGGCAGTTTCTCAGCACAACAACGACGGCCCAGTCGCTCGAGTCGAAGGCCAATCGGCTTGCTGAACAAGCCTCGACACTGCAGGTGGCTGTGTTTCTTCGGAGGGTTGACCCAAGCATCCGCACAAGCACGATTGGCACTGAGAAAATCAAGTTGCGGCGATCGTTCCTCGATGCAAATCTCTCCGTGAATGATCGTCGTCTCCCGATCGGTGAAGAAGTCGGCGGCGGCACCCTGGGCGGAGCGCCCACATTGAATGGGACTGATGGCAATGGGGGGCTGCGGTACTCACTCGTGCGTCAGGTGCGTGCGGAGTTCAACATCCCCAACGCAAATTCCAACACGCGTCGCGACTTGATCGAAACACCGACGATCGCCGATGACAACTGGGCGTTCATCAGTCAGATCGGTCAGCGTGTGGTGGACAATCTCGGCAACATCTACACGATCGTCGGCAGCGAGACCCTCTTGGGTGTTCGTACCCTTCGGATTGATCCCCCCGTGCCCGCGTCGATCACGCCCACGGATGGTGCCGACAACTTATTGACCAGCCCGACCTTCACGGTTCAGGCCATTCGTCAACTGATCTTTACCCCGCAGGTTCCCGTCTCGGTCTTTGTTACAGAGGTGAAGCCATGAAGACCTCGCGTTTCAAAGCACCGGCCGGGCGTCCCGCGTTCACACTGCTCGAGATGCTCGTGGCTGTCGGCGCGGTGGCGTTGATCGCGCTGGGCATGGGTCGAATCTTCGGCGCAACCAGCGACACGCTCCGTGCCGGAAGACGCATCAGCGCTTTCAACGATTACGCCGCGATGGTCGAGCGCACGATGCGCAATGACTTTCAGGCGATGAGCCGCGATGGCTTTCTGGTGATTGTCAATGAGAATGCGTACAACCCGCAGCGGGCGCTGAATTTTCCATTCGGGCAACGTCGCGGCCCCATCCTCACATCCAAGGCCGCGAATGCGAACAGCCAGCCTCCTCGTCGGATCGATCAGGTGATGTTCTTTGCCGAGGGCAAGTTCATCTCGGCCCGCGTCCCGCTTGATCCATCTCGCGTGCCCACCAGCAATGAAGCGCGGATCTGGTACGGGCATGGGCTGCGTGAATACGACGACACAACTCCGCCAGCCAATCCACCGCAGCTCAAGCTCGATGACTTTGACGACCCGAACGTCAACAACCCGCGAATCACGCTGCCCTATTTCGGGCAGAATGGCCCGAATCAGTACGCCGCGAACTGGACCCTGTTGCGTCGGAGCGACCTGCTTGTTGAGCAGCAGTCGAATCCGCCGCCGCGTCCTGCCACCTCGATCTGGTCGGCTGACCAGTGGACCGACAATCAGTCTCAGAACGCGCTTCAACCGGCGCAGTCAAATATCTTTACGTTCGTAGCGCAGGCTGAACCTGCAGCGTTTACGCAGACTCGACCGATCCGCGGCAACACCTTCGCGGCCGGCGGCGAGTTCCGTCCGCTGACGGCGAGCGGGCTTGTCGATATCGTTTCCGGCAACCTGACGGATATCCGCTCAATGATTCTCGATGCGCAGCGTGGGGTTGTCGATCCCCTTCCGCCAATGCCGCAGGTGTTTGAATGGGACCGCATTCCTCCCTCCCCTCCCAACGGCCGCCCGGTGACAGGCTTCGAGCCTTCGGCAACGCTGGTCAATGGCGACTTTGCATCGGCATTGGCCATGCGGCGATGGATGCGTTACTCGCTCCCCGCCTCTCCGCGATTCACAAACCAGGCAACGTATAGTGCTCACGGCGGGCGCCCGCGTTACCAGCTCACACCCCCCGATTATCTCGGCACAATCTCGAACGGTGGGGCGATCCACGACCCGCAGAACGAGTTTCGTCGGACCGATCAGGTCATGCTCACGGCATCAAACTTTGTGCCGGGGTGTACGGAGTTCATTGTCGAGTGGTCATTCGGAAACACACGCCCGGTCGTTGCGGGTCAGGCACGCTCGGGTGAGCTGATCTGGTATGGCAAGAACCGGTATTCAGATCTGAACTTTGATGGCATCATCAACACAACCGGCAACACCAGCCCTGACTTGGCCACACAACCGTATCGCAATAATCTGGCTCCACGTCCGAGCATCACGGGCTATGTCAACGATCCTTTGCCGGTGGCCCCCGGTCTGATCGATGGCTATGCGACCGACTATTACTTGAGCAGCGGGGTCGAATCGCCGCGCCCTTGGCGGCTTGATCCGAGGATTATCCAAGAGGAACGCCTCGACGAAGTTCTCTACACCACCTTCGGCTACTACGACGCCTCCTTCGCACCCGACTCTATGACCTCGTTCAACGCCCCCGGCCAGCCCTCGACCATGCCCGTCCCCTGGCCCAAGCTCATCCGCATCACCATGAGCATTGTTGATCCGACCGATCCCTCTGGTGCGACTGAGCAGACCTTGCAGTTTGTCTTTGAAGTGCCCGAGGCCAAGGCTCGCGGCCAGTCCATCAACTGATTCTTCATCGTCACCTGCTCGCCGACACTCGGCATCCTCTTCAGCGTCTTGCTTCACCCGTTCCCAGTCCACAGTCCTTTCGGAGAACAGACCCATGCCTATGCGCACCACATCGAGCAGCACACCAACCGGGCGCGGCAAGCGCCGCGCGGTGGCGCGACGGTCGATCCGCCAGCATGCTGGTGTTCACGATCGCGGCACGATCCTGCTGATGGTGCTGGGTGTTCTGGCACTGATGGCGATTATCGCGGTGGTCTATGCCGCGCTCGGCAAGTCGGATAGGGCGGCGAGCGCCTCGATCGTTAGGAGCACGCGTGTAGATGATCAGGTCGATCAGATTGCCGACTACCTCAGCGGCGTGATTCGCGACGATCTCTTCTCGACGTACATGCTCTCGGACGGGCGGCCCGCGGGCCAGAGCGGCACCCTGCGGTGGGAGGGCACCGACTATGCGCACACTGATCCGCAGATGCTCTCGCAGTTGCCGTTGCCAGCAGAGAATGCCAACCGTGCGCCGTATCGGTTTAACCCAGCGGGCACGTACAACACACGCAGGACAGTTGGCAACGCTCCCGACCCGCGACAGCCGAGCGATCCGTTTCTTGCTTCGAGCGAGCCTGAGTGGCTGACATTCAAGGCTGGTCAGAACAACCCGACCGATGCGCGACGGCCATACCTCGATAAGCAGGATTGGCCCGCGATCAGCAACTTCGCACCCAGCGGAAACTTCGTCAATCTCTTCTACCTTCGCAATCGCTTCAAGGCCGAGTCGGGCTTCGGCAACGATGCCTCCGGCAGCCCGCGATTGAGCGAGAACCTCTCGTTGCTCGATGAGAATGGGAATGTGACGTTCGATCTGCCCAACAGCGGTCCTTTGGCCAACCCTAAGCGCCCGGCCGATTGGACCAACAACCAGATCAGTGCTTTCCGTCCGATGTATGACGCTGTGGGCATCGATGTGAACAGCCCCGACCATATCAACTACCAATGGTGTGATACGGATGGCGACGGGTTTGCGGATGCCCGATGGTTTGAGCTTGTGGATGTCTGGAATCAGAGGGATGTCCGCGCCGTGATCCCAAACTCCGGGCGCGCCAGGCTCTTCATCGCGGCACGATGCAAGGATCTTTCCGGTTCGGTCAATGTCAACACGGCGGGCGACATGAACGGCCCGCCCGGTTATGTGCCGGACACGGGCTTTGGAGGGCTTGCGATCCATCTTCTGCCCGGAAGCGGGCCGCAGGATGTAGACCTGCTCCGCATTCTCGGTCGCTCTGACGGGCTCGATTCGCTGGGTGCCAACGGTGAGTGCTACCGCGAGTGCGCGCAGCCACCAACCAACTCGGCGGGCGATTACCGCGCGTTTGGTCCGAACGAATCGCTCGCGGGTGGCAGCGGGGCGTATCTTTCCATGTGGGCCATGCGAGATCCCGCGCGCACAACCCCCGCCAACAACGGCACGCAATACAACCGTGTGCTGCCTAAAGAGATTCGTTATCCCGCCAGCAGCAATCTTCCCCTGCCTTCGGCGGTTGATCGTCTGCAATATTACAGCCGGTTCGGATCATCTTTGGGTGGCGCACGCTACACCGGCGTGAACAGCCGCGAGGTTGTCGGCACGTTTGATGCGGCCGATGAGCTTGAGCTTCGCACGTTTGAATCGGTGAACGACTCGACACGGCAGTCGCGCCTCGAAGCGGTCACGACCGGGCGCGCAAGCACGGTGCCAGCCCTTGAGCGCTACGACCCGCTGCGGAGCAATCGCCCACGCAATGTCGAGATGAGCGGGCGCGATGGCGCAGTGGCATCAAACGAAGCACTGCTCGCGGCCGAGGTCGATGTGCGCCGCCTGCTCACGACGATGAGCGCTTCGCGCCAGTTGGTGGATCGCGCGGTCGCCTCCGCCGAGGCGTTCGACCCGACCAAGCCCGAGAACAATCTCCGCACGGATGCGACGCAGCTGATTGCCGGTCTGAGAACATCGACAAGCTCGGACGCGCAGGATCTGGCCCGTCTCAAGCACGCCTACACCGCCGTGTTCTTCCGCGAATATGCCGATGCGCTCATGCCCTACACCGATTCGGACCTCTTTCCCGATGCGTGGGACCCGATCAAAGGTTCTGGGCTTTCTTATGGTGGGCGAACCGAGCTTGCGTACATGATGGCGGCGCACCTGGCCATGAACCTTCGCGCCTCGGTCGGCGAGAAATACCTCGGGCAGGATGGTCCTGAGTCGCAGATTCCGCCGGTCGCTACGCTCGACATGACCCCCGCATCGGTCGATGCCATGGCGGGCGGTTCGCTCTACACCGATCAGTATCCGTGGCCGAAGCTCAACTTCGGGACCAATGTTGCGGGCAAGCGGCGTCTCACGCCCGACAACGCGTTCATCAAGGGCACACAGGTTGATACCAGCACAGGCGGAGTCGCGAAGCGCAACGTTTTCGGCATCACGCCGCAGCCCTTCATCACGCACGCCACGGCCATGAACTTCTTTGTCGATGCCCCACCAACCATTGGCGGCGATGACGATGTCTCCGGGCGATACACAACCGGACCGATGCCCGAGCCGCGCGACCCGATCACCATCAACATCGCGCAGAAGCTGGATAACCCCGACTTTCTCTTCTCGGTCATCGCCTTCCAACTCACCAACCCGTTTGATGTTGCGGTTGATATCGAGCCCGAGCTCTTTGATACGCGCTCGTTCTATTATATTGAGTATGCCGGCCGCACCTACCGCCTTCGCCCGCAGGATACGGCCAATAACATGGGCTCGGGCTTCAAGGAGACGCTCGACAGCGGCATGGGCGAAACAAAGCTCCATCCGCGCGAGACACGGGTCTACTACGCCACCTTCCCGGCGGGACGGCTTGAGGTCGAGACCCGCGTGAACGACGCTCGTGCAGGCATCGCCAGTCGGCTCGGTATCCCGCAGAGTTCGACCATGTTTGATCTGGAGAGTTTCTCCGAGCATGAGTTTGGCGAGTTTCCTATTCACATGGCGCTTGTATATCCCGAAACCGGCGTTGCTGTGAAGGCCCAATCCGGAGAGTTGACCAGCGCAGACCTTCACGCGACTCAGGAAGATTACCTGGTGCCGCCGCCCGCAGGCTTGGTTCCCGGTATGCCCCGGCTTGACGCCACACGCCCAGAGCGTCGCGTGGTGAACCTCTGGCGCGTGATTCGTGATGAGCAGCGACCCCTCGAAGGCCCACAGCCGGGCACGAGCACGGTCGGCATCGATGGCCCGACGGCCAACAACAGTCGCTTGAACGATCAACTCGTCGATCGCCTGCGTGATCCTTCGGCCCAGCAGCAATACGCCGACGGTGTGCTGATCACTTCGCTGATCGATCCATTTGGTGCGGGAAACCTCGGCCTGCAAGTCCCCAACACCAGGTCCGGTGACGATAGCGCGGGTGTCGCGGCCGCGTATGACAATATCGGCTTCGCCTTCGCAACCTACGCGAGCATCAGCCGTCCAACCAACCCGGCAACACCGACGGTTGATGAGCCCGACTGCCAGCTCGGCGCCATGCCGATCTGGTGCTTTGAGGCCAAGGCCGACAATCAGATTCTTCGCAGCACGGCAACGCCGAATATCAGGCTCAGCATGAATCAGGAGAGGGTCGCGACCGGCCTGCCTGATGGTGACGATTTCCGTGCCAACCGCAACTCGTCATACGACAGTTTGGGCGAGATGATCGACGATATCTGCAGCATCGGCGGCTCGATCTTCGTTGATAGTGACCTGCACAAGAAGGTTGAAGAGAAGACCAACAACCCCTACAGCACGATCGATATGCTGCTGCGTACCAACGCGCAGACTCCGCCCGGCCTTCCGCGCGAGGTCAAGGGTTACACCAAGATCGCGCCCGTCTTCCGTGGCTTTAGCGGCAACGACAACTTCGTCGCCGGTGCGACAAACAGCAACAGCCGCGGCCTCTTCTCGCGTGTCGGCGACCTGCTGCTCCCGCTGGCGATCGGCCCTTCATACGACCCGCTCGCCGTTGGCAACGATGTCAACGCGCCGGATATTCTGGTGGTGAGCCCGGGTGCCGAACGCATCAAGAACCTCGAAGCACAGTGGACGACACTCGCCGAAGCGCTCGCGCTCGTGGGTGATTACTACTCACCGACCAATCCTGAACACCCCTACTTTCAGTTCGGTCGCGACACACGCTCGATCGTTGCTCCGGGCGCGGTCCCGGCCATTCCCAAGTCTGACCGTGGGTGCCTGATGCTCGATGCGTGGGCTCCGTACCTCGAGCGCGACAACAACACCTTCTTCAATCCTGGCATCGATGAACCGCTCGGCAACGGCATTCCCCTCGCCCTCAATATCCTCGATCAGTTCAGTGTTTCCGGGCAGGCCGGATGGTCGGGCGTGCCCGTCCCGCTTCCGGATCTTGACCGCATTTCCGAGATCGTCGGTGGTGTGCGGCAGGGCTCGGCCACCCAACCTGTGCACGGCCTGATCAACATCAACACCGCGCCCCGCACCGTGATGCGTGCGCTGCCGCTGCTCGCGCCGCGGTTCTCCGGTTGGCTCAAAGGCCCCGCCACAGATCCGACCACCACGCTCGCTGCGAGGATCAATCCGTCGCGTCTGGTGCCGCCGGTGCCAGCGATGTTGTGGGATAACACGCAGCCGCTCTCCCACTGGGATATCGCCACCACACTTCAGGCCTATCGCGATAAGCTCGCGCTCAACACGCGCCGCTTTGTTTCCGGGCAGAGCGGCGCGCCGGTTGAGGTCAACTTTCGCGATGATCGCACAGGTGCAGGTCCGTTTCGCAAGGCACCCGGTACCAACACCGATGTCACGGGTCGAGAGGATGCCACCGGCATCGATCACCTCCGCACCGGGAGCGGGTTCAAGTCGATCGGCGAGATCATGCTCGCCGAGATCCGCAAATCGACCGACTCGCGCGTGCGCTCAAACAACACCGGTTCCGGAACCGTCGCACCTGATATCGACAACAGCATTACGAGGCTCGGGCTTGATAAGCTCGCCAACTACAGCCCCGCGCTCGATGCGGGCGTGGTCTTCAACGCGGCCAGCACAACCTACGAATCCGACCGTGTCGTTGATGACTACTCCGAGAAGCTCACCATCGCCAACGCCGTGCTGAACACCATCACGGTTCGGTCGGATGTCTTCTGCATCTGGTTCGTCATTCAGGGCTACACCCCCGAAGATGTCGCGGTAGAGGATGGCTTCCCCATGGTGCCCAGCATCGCGCGCCGCTACGTGATGGTTGTCGATCGCTCCAACGTCATCACAGCCAACGCACGCCCACGGATCGTCATGCTGAAGGAAGTCCCGCTCCGTTGATGCGGCACCACCCCGAGGGATTTTTGTCCGGCTCGCGTCCAAGGTCGTGATGCCGGACCCTCGCCATCGGTGTATCATGCCCCCGCCCAGGGTGTAGCTCAGCTTGGTAGAGCGATTGGTTTGGGTCCAATAGGCCGCAGGTTCGAATCCTGTCACCCTGATTTTTTGCGAGATCAACCCCTTCGGCGAGCACGTCGAAGGTTTTTTTTGGCGTACGTTTTTATGTACCACACGAATAGTTCAACCCGCCAGCCAAAGCGCTGCAGGAAAGCGTTGATTCGGGCTTGGGGATCCCCGGATATGAACCACGTTTGAACTTCATCTTCAGGATCCAACGCCCCTAGAGCGCTTTCACCCCTCACGTAGCGAATACCCGCAGTGGCGGAAGCAGTTGGCGGCGTCGGTGGAGGTGGCGCGGTCGAGGACGCTCTGCATCGAGGTCCAGAGGGCGTGCTGGGTGCGGAGGGCCAGGCCGCGCAGGGTCTGTTTGATCTTCGAGAAGATCATCTCGATCGGGTTGAGGTCCGGGCTGTAGGGCGGCAGGTAGATGAGCATCGCGCCGCGAGCTTCGATACTGCGGCGGATCCGCTCGCTCTTATGGCTGGAGAGGTTGTCCATGACCACGATGTCGCCGCGGTTGAGTGTTGGCGCGAGCACCTGATCCACGAAGGCGCCGAACACGTCGGCGTTCACCGGACCATCGACAAGGGTCGAGCAGCGAAGGCCACGATGATCGAGCGCCCCGATGTGCGTCGAGGTTTTCCAGTGCCCGTGCGGGGTCTTGTCGATGAAGATCAGACGCGAGGGATCGATGCCGACCTGCCAGAGGAGCCAGTCGGCCCGTCTCTCCGCCACGTCCGGACGATCCTGCTCGGCGGCGTGGATGGTCTTTTTTTATATGACAATCCCAGATCACGCAGAGCGTTCCACACCGCCGAGAGCGAGCATTGGATGCCCAGCTTCTCCCGGAGTTCGGCGAGCGTGGCGTCGGGCTTGGCCTGCACCAACCCGCCCAGACGGGTCCGGTCGATCTTGAGCGTGTGCGAGCCAACGCGCGGCCGCGGCCCGAGTTCACCGTGCTCCCGGCGTCGCTGCCGAACCCGACGCGTCCAGGCCGTGCTCACCCCAAACGCCGCGGCAATGTCCCGAGTGCTCATGCCCCGGTCATACGCCCCGAGCACCTTGGCCCGCAGATCCAACGAGTATGAAACCATGCCCGACCTCCTTGTCTGGTCGGGCAAGACCTGCCACACAATCTCAATCGCGCCAGGAAACCGCGCTACAAAGTTTGGGAATGTGCTCTAG
>Ga0163149_10001513_pt1 | contig 29731 bp, 22 predicted proteins | sample OliLakLV19MP5G1_FD_148604 | JGI IMG/M metagenome (GOLD analysis project Ga0163149, IMG submission 148604) | Freshwater microbial mat bacterial communities from Lake Vanda, McMurdo Dry Valleys, Antarctica - Oligotrophic Lake LV.19.MP5.G1 | ecosystem: Environmental > Aquatic > Freshwater > Lake >... | reverse complement strand
CGAGGTCACGGACGTCGAGGACTTCGGCGCGCTGACGTCGATGCTGCGCGCGCGATCGGTGCCGATCGAGTCGCTGGCCTTCGACATCTCGAAGACGAACGGGACGAAGGCGACCGAGTCGAGTTCGCTGCTCACGCAGGCCCTCTTCATGTGGGGCCCGCTGATCCTCGTCTTCGTGATCATCCTGTTCTTCATGCGCCAGATGAGGAACCAGGGCGGCGCCGGCGGAGTCATGAACTTCGGCCGATCGCGCGCGCAGCTCTACAGCAAGGAGAACCACGTCAACGTCACGTTCGACGACGTGGCCGGAGCGGACGAGGCCAAGGAAGAGGTCAAGGAGATCGTCGAGTTCCTGAAGAACCCGGGTCGCTTCACGCGCCTCGGCGGACGGATCCCGCGCGGCGTGCTCCTCGTCGGTTCACCGGGTTGCGGCAAGACGCTTCTCGCCAAGGCGATCGCGGGCGAAGCCGAGGTCCCTTTCTTCTCGATCAGCGGTTCCGACTTCGTCGAGATGTTCGTGGGCGTCGGCGCCTCCCGCGTGCGCGACCTCTTCAAGCAGGCGCGAGAAAATAGCCCGTGCATCATCTTTCTCGACGAGATCGATGCCGTCGGTCGCCGTCGGGGTTCGGGCATGGGCGGCGGCCACGACGAGCGCGAGCAGACGCTCAACGCGATCCTGGTCGAGATGGACGGCTTCGGCACCGACGATGGCATCATCGTCATCGCTGCGACGAACCGTCCGGACGTGCTCGACCCGGCGCTCTTGCGCCCCGGTCGATTCGACCGCGAGGTCACGATCGACCTGCCCGACCTGAACGGCCGCGAGCAGATCCTGAAGGTCCACCTGAAGAAGGTGAAGGTCGGCGGCGACGTCGACGTGACGCGCCTCGCGCGCGGAACGCCCGGTTATTCGGGCGCCGATCTGGCCGCGATCATCAACGAGGCCGCGATCATGGCCGCGTTGCAGCGTCGCGACGAGATCTACATGGAGCACCTCGAGGAGGCGCGCGAGAAGGTCATGTTCGGCCGCCAGAAGCGCTCGCGCGAGATGGAAGAGGCCGACCGCAAGATCACCGCGTACCACGAGGCCGGTCACGCCGTCGTCGGCGCGATGATCCCCGAGGTCGATCCGCCGACGAAGGTCACGATCGTGCCGCGCGGCCGCGCGCTGGGCCTGACGACGTTCATGCCCGAGAAGGAGCAGTACCACATGCAGCGCCGCCGATTGGTCGGCCAGCTCGCGGTGGGTTATGGCGGCCGCATCGCGGAAGCCGAGTTCTGTGGCGACATCTCGGCCGGTGCCTCGAGCGACATCAAGCAGAACACCGAGCTCGCGCGGCGCATGGTCGCCGAGCTCGGCATGAGCGACAAGGTCGGTCCGGTGAACTACGCCGAGCGGCAAGGCAGCGAGTTCCTCGGCACCGAGCTGATGAGCTCGAAGTGGCACAGCGAGGAGACCGCGCGCGAGATCGACCAAGAGATCCAGCGTTTCCTGCGCGAGGCCTACGAACGCGCCGAGGTGCTGATCCGCGCGAATCGCAACGCCGTCGAGCTGCTCGCCACCGCGTTGATGCGCTACGAGACGATCACCGGCGAAGAGGTGAAGGAGATCCTGCGCGGGGCGTCGCTCGACTCCTTGCGTCCGGGTGTTCCGCACGTCGTGCCGCGCACCGCGAGCGCACGCGCGGAAGCGGCGAAGAACGCGCCGAAGCCGGTGACGGGCGGCGAATTGCCCGGCACGCCGGGTCTGTCGCCGGCTTGATCGGCGCGCGAGCACGTCGATGACCGATCTGGCGCGCGACCCCGTCTTCGGCGAGGTCGCGCGTCGGCTTTCACCGCGTTGTCTCGGCGTGATCCGGGCGACGAGCGGGGACGAGAGAGACGACATCGTCCGCCTTGCGCTGTGCACGGCCGGCATCACTGCGGAGACGTTCGAGTACTACGAGTGGAAAGAGGCGGACGGCCGCGATGCGAGATTGACGGTCGTCCCCGCATCGAGAGGGAGAGCCGAGCTCTTGTACAGCCGAGGTCGCCTCGAGTCCGATGGGCTGTTCTTCCCGTTCACCGCGGGCGAAGCGCTGATGGAGGCGCACCTCAACCTTGAGCGTGATTCGGGTCCGACGCGGATCATGGGCATCGTCAACGTGACGCCCGACAGCTTCTCGGACGGCGGCGACCACCTCGATCCTTCGCGCGCGGTCGAGCACGCGCTCGCGCAGATCGCGGCGGGCGCCGACTTGATCGACGTCGGCGGCGAGTCGACGCGCCCGCGCTCCGAACCCGTCACGGTCGAGGAAGAGCTGCGACGCGTCGTGCCGGTGATCACGGCACTCGCGAAGCGGACGCGCGTTCCGATCAGCATCGACACGATGAAGAGCGCGGTCGCTCGCGCCGCGCTCGACGCCGGCGCGACGATCGTGAACGACGTGTCCGCCGGCCTCGCCGACCCCGCGATGTTCGCGGTCGTCGCCAGCGGCGGTGCCGGCTACGTCGCCATGCACATGCAAGGCGATCCGCGCACGATGCAAACTGCGCCGCATTACGAGGACGTCGCGGCCGAAGTGACTGATTTCCTGCGCGAACGCTGCTTCCGCGCGCTCGAGGCCGGCGTCGATCGAACGAAGCTCTGGATCGACCCCGGCATCGGGTTCGGGAAGACCCTCGAGCACAACCTCGAACTGCTGCGTCGACTGCGCGAACTGCGCTCGCTCGGCCTGCCGATCCTGCTCGGCGTCTCGCGCAAATCGTTCATCACGAAGATCACCGGCGCCGAGACTCCGCCCGAGCAACGCATCGGCGGCACGGCGGCCGCGGTGACGCTCGGCGTGCTCGGCGGCGCCGAGATCCTGCGCGTCCACGACGTCGCGGTGATGCGCGAGGCGGCCCTCGTCGCGCGCGCGATCGGCATTCCTAGCTGAACCGCGCTCTTCCTTCGGATGCGGGCGAGTAGCAGAATCGCCGCGGACTCGGTGGCCCCCCTGGCGCAGTCACGCATCTTCGGAACGGATGGTATTCGCGGTCGCGCAGGCGACGGATGGCTCTCCGTGCCCGCCGTGACGAGCCTCGGCGCCGCGATCGGCGAAGTGCTCGGTGCGCGGATCCCGCGCGAGAACGGAGCGCGCCTGCGCGTCCTCCTCGGACACGACGGCCGCCGTTCCGGTCCCGAACTCGAAGCGGCGCTGTCGCGCGGGCTGGCGCAGGCCGGCTTCGAAACGACGAGCGCCGGCCTCATCACGACGCCCGGCCTCGCGCTGCTGACGAAGCTCGATCACTTCGTCATGGGCGTGATGGTCAGCGCGTCCCACAACCCGGCCGAGGACAACGGCATCAAGGTGTTCTCCGGCGAGGGCGACAAGCTCTCGGACGAGATCGAGATCGAGATCGAAGAGAAGCTGCGCGCTCGGCCGAAGCTCGAACTGCGCGGCGCGGGACCGAAGCACGACCCCGCGCTCGAGGAGCAGTACCTCGATCTGCTCCTCGCGGGTCCGGGCGCGAACTTGCGCCTCGACGGGCTCGTCATCGCGCTCGACTGCGCGCACGGTGGCGGCAGTCGCATAGCGCCGCGCGTGTTCGGTCGTCTCGGCGCACAAGTGATCTCGATCGCGGCCGAACCCGACGGCGACAACATCAACCGCGGCGTGGGCGCGACGCACATGGACGCGCTCCAAGCGGCGGTGCGCGCGCACAAGCCGGATCTCGGGATCGCGCTCGACGGCGACGGCGATCGCTGTCTGCTCGTCGACGAGCGCGGCGACATCGTGCACGGCGACGGGATCCTGACGCTGCTCGCGATCGAAGCGATGCGCAAGAAGGCCTGGAAGGATCCGCGACTCGTCGCGACGGTGATGAGCAACAAGGGCCTGCACCGCGCGCTGCGCGGCGTCGGCGTGTCCGTCGTGACGACCGACGTCGGCGATCGTCGCGTGGTCGAGGCCTTGAAGCGCGAAGGCCTCCAGCTCGGCGGCGAGCAATCGGGTCACGTCGTTTTCGGCGCGGATCATCACTACATCGGCGACGGGATCTACACGGCGCTGCGCGTGTTGCGCGTGCTGCGTGAAGCGAAGAAGCCGCTGTCCGTGCTCGCATCGGCGTACCAGCCGTTCCCGCAAGTGCTCTTGAACGTGAACGTGTCGCGCAAACCGGCACTCAACGACATCGCGAGCATCGCGAACGCGCGGCTGCGGTTCGAGAACGAGCTCGGCGAGGACGGCCGCATTCTCCTGCGCTATTCCGGCACGGAACCGCTCGCGCGTGTGATGGTCGAGGGTCCCGACGCCGATCGCATTCGCGAGCAGGCGCAAACGCTCGCTGACTTGATCTCGGCCGAGATCGGCACGTCGAGCTAGACTCGGGTACGAGCGCGATTCCCCGAACTTCGGTGCGGCTTTCACCGACTCTTCCCCATGGACGCGATGGAACGCCCCGACGAACGTGAAGGCCTGGACCTGCACCTGCCGCCGGATCTGTCGGAGTTCGTGAACGAGGAAGTGCGCCGCGGCGACTACGCGTCACCCGACGAGGTGGTGCGCGAGGCGCTGCATCGCATGGCCGAGGATCGTCGCGCGCGCCAGGAGCTCAGCGACGCCATCGACGTCGGCTGGGCACAGAGCGAAGCGGGCCTGATGCTCGATCCCGACGAGGTCTTCGCCGAGATCCGGGCTCGCATCGAAGCGCACCGCAAGAACGGGCTGTGAAGCCCTATCGGTTGTCGCGGGCCGCCAAGCAGGACTTGGCGGACCTCAGCGATTTCGTCGAGCGCGAAGGAGGAACACGCGCAGCGGACCGCGTCGTCTTTGCGATCGAGGCGGCGCTCGAGCGCATCTCGGACTCACCCCGGATCGGCCATCGGCGCGACGACGTCACGCCGAGTCGATTCGCGTCTGGCGCGTCTTCGACTACTTGGTGATCTACCGGCCGGAGACTCGACCGCTGCGGCGGTGCGCGCAGGCTGATCGCGATGATCACCGAGGGGCTCGTCGTGCGCAGGATCCTAGGGCCACCTCGAGCTGCCCAGCTCCCCGCCGCCGATCGCTCCCGCCAGAGCGCCTCCCGAGCCCGAGTTCGCCTGGTAGTCCACGACGCGAGCGAGCTGCGCACCTCCAAAGAGGCGCGGTGTGGCGGAGTCGTGCCCCGGGCCGCAAGCCCAGCGCATCCGGCCGGCTCGATGCGACTCCCGAGGCTCTGCAGAACAGCATGACGTGCGTCCGAGGGACCGGATCCACTCGCCCGTGGGCTCGACCTACGGGGTATCGGCCCGAACTCCTACCCTCTGCCGGGGGTCATCTGCTTGGAGTTCCTATCCCCCGACTACTCTATCGGCCGCTTTGGCCCTGCCCCGCATGCGGGCGGGATCCCGACCTCCCGATCAGGGCCGAGCCGCGCGCTCGCACTCGCGCAGCACTCGCACCGCGTTCTCGCCCAGCACCTTGCGCACGTCCGCCTCGCTCCACCCGCGCCGCAGGAGCTCCTCGGTGACCGCGGGGTAGCGGCTGACGTCCTCGAGGCCCACCGGGGTGCTCGGGATCCCGTCGAAATCCGAGCCCAGGCCGACGTGGGCGACGCCGGCGACCTCGGCGATGTGCTCGATGTGGTCCACGACGCGGGAATACGGCACCGCCGGCAGCGGGTTCGACTTGCGCCAGGCGTCGAAGCGTTCCGCGCGCTCCTTCTGGTCGCTCGTGCCGGCCTCGATCGCGCGCATGGCGGGATACCACGCGACCGCGATCCGGGCCGCCTCGGGGTCGAGGAAGGCCGGCGCGAAGTTGACCATCACGAGCCCGCCGTTCCGCGCGATCTCGCGCAGGACGTCGTCGGGCACGTTGCGCGGGTGCGGCGCCAGCGCGAAGGCCGACGAGTGCGACGCGATCACCGGCGCGCGGCTCACGCGCAGCACGTCGCGCATCGTGTCGGCCGACACGTGCGAGATGTCGATCAGCATCCCCAGGCGGTTCATCTCGCGCACGACGTCCTCGCCGAACGACGTCAGCCCGCCGTGCTGCGGCTCGTCGGTCGCGGCGTCGGCCCAATCGGTCGTGTCGTTGTGCGTCAGCGTCATGTAGCGCGCGCCGCGGCCGTGGAACTCGCGCAAGATGTCGAGCGAGCTCTCGATCGCGTGGCCGCCCTCGATACCGATCAAGCCGGCGATCCGGCCCGCGGCGCGGATGCGTTCGACGTCGGCCACGGTGAGGGCCAGCTCGAAATCGGCGGGATAGCGCGCGCACATCGCCCGGATCAGCTCGATCTGCTCGCGGGCGTAGCGCGCGGCCGTCTTCGTGCGCATTTCGGCAGCGGGCACGTACGCCGACCAGAACTGCGCGCCGACTCCGCCCGCGCGCAGCCGCGGGATGTCCGTATGCCCATGGTCCAGGCGCTGCGAGATGTCGTAGGCGTCGAAGCCCTTGCCGCGGATCTCGCCCGGAAGGTCGTTGTGGCCGTCGAACACGGGCGCGGAGGCGTGGATACGCTGCGCGGCTGCATGGCGGTCCTCCGCACTGCGCTCAGGGCCGTTCGACCGGCAAGCGACGAGGAACACGAGGGCGAGCAGCGGAGTGATCTTCATGGGCGTGTCGGCGTCCGGCCGAGGGGCGCAAAGGCTACGATCCGCGCGCGCCGGCGGCCAAGCTCGAGCGCGGTTCCGAGCCGAACGTCGCCGATGGAGACCCGCGTGCGCACACGTGCTTTTCGCAGTCCAGGAACGGGCATCGCGCTCCTACTCGTCGCGTGCGTCCCGTACGTGTCGAGCGCTTGCCGCTCTGCGGACGCGCTGGCTCCCAGCGCGACGCGGGCCGAGGCCCTGCCGTCCTCGACGCGTGCCGAGGCCCTCGCGCCCTCGACGCGCGCCGAGGTGCGTCGGATCGCGCTGGCCGAGGTCGAGCGCCAGGAGCTCGTCGGTCTCTCGCTCGTGCTCGCGCGCGCGGACGGCCTGATCCACGTCGAGCACTTCGGCTTCGAGGATCGCGAGCGCCAGATCCCGACCACGGACGCGACGCTGTACCGCTGGGCGTCGATCTCGAAGCCGTTGACCGCCGTCGCGGCGATGCAGCTCGTGGAAGAGGGGCGTCTCGACCTCGACCGCGACGTGCGCGCGTACGTACCGGAATTCCCGGAGCAATCGCGGGCGATCACGTCGCGACAGCTCATGTGCCACCAAGGCGGGATCGTGCACTACACGAACGGCCCGGTTGTCGCAGCGCCGCCGCGCACGGATCGCGCGCACCCGCACGAGGACGCCGTCGACGCGGTCGGCACGTTCGCACTGTCGCCGCTCGTGGGCGAGCCCGGCGAGAAGTACGCGTACTCGACGCACGGCTATGTGCTGCTCGGCGCGGTCGTGCAACGCGCCGGCGACGAGCCCTTCGAGCAGCAGGTGATCGAGCGCGTCGCGCGGCCTCTCGGGATGAGCACGCTGCGCGCGGACAAGCACTGGATCGACATCCCCCACCGGACGGTCGGCTACCGGCGCGTGCTCGGCGCGATCGTGCCGTCGATCGACGGCGACGTGAGTTGGAAACTGGCTGGCGGCGGCTTCCTGTCCACCGCGCTCGATCTGGCACGATTCGGCTCGGGCCTGCTCGCGGGACAGCTCGTCCAGCCGGCGACTCGCGAGAGCGTGTGGACGCGACAGTCGACGCGCGACGGCAAAGTGACGGAATACGGCCTGGGATTCCGCGTCGGCGAGCACAACGGTCGGTGCTTGATCAGCCACGGCGGCTCGCAGGAGAAAACGCGCACGCTGCTCATGCTGCTGCCCGATCAGGACCTCGCGCTCGCGCTGATGTGCAACAGCGAGTGGGCCACCCTCCCCGAGCTCGGCCAGGCCGTGCTCGACGCCGTCTGCAACGAGGCGCCCTGAACCATGGCGACCGGCCTGCAACTGTTCGCGCTCACCGCCGACGGCCCGCGCGCGCTGAAAGCGGACTCGAGCGGTGCGAGCGTCCACGACCTGCTCGAAGAGCTTCCGGACGGCGTCTACTCGGCGCTGCGCACGTTTCACCACGACCGATTCCTGCGCCTCGACGCGCACTGCGACCGCACGGATCGCTCGATGGCCGGGCTGGGCTGGAACCGCAAGCTGGATCGCGAAACGCTGAGCTCCGCCTTGGACGCCACGGTCCGCGCGTATCCGCTGCCCGACGCACGCGTGCGCTTCGACGTCCTGCGCGAGCCCTTCGAGCTGCAAGGGATCCGGTCGGACGTGTTCCTGGCGCTCTCGCCGTTCGTGCCCGTGTCCGCGGAATTCGTGCGCGACGGCGTGGGCGTCGACGTCGCGCGGCACCTGCGGCGCGAGACGCCGCGGATCAAGACGACCGGCTTCGTGCGCGCGCGCAAGCCGCTGCCGCTCGGCACGCAGCAGCAGTTCGAGAGCCTCCTCCTCGACGCGGACGACCGGATCCTCGAGTGCACGAGCGCGAACATCGGTTTCGTGCGCGACGGCGCGATCGTCGCGGCCGATGACGGCGTGCTCGAGGGGATCACGAGCCTGATCCTGCGCGGCCTCGCACCACAGATCGGGCTGGCGTGGGAGCACGAGCGCCTGCCGCTGCGCGATCTGGGCCGTGTCCAGGAAGCGTTCCTGACGAGCTCGTCGCGCGGAATCGTGCCCGTCGTGCGCGCCGCGGGCGTCACGATCGGCGACGGTCGCGTCGGGCCGCGCGTGCGCAGCCTGATCGAAGCCTACGCGGCGTTCGCGGAGCGCGCTGCGAGGCCGGCGATCGACTGAGGCCCGAGCGCCCGATCGCCTGGCGGTTCCTGGATCCCCACGACGCGTCCGCGGCGCAGGGTTGATCGAGCGAGCGCCGAGGCGTCAGCGTTGCGCGTTCCAGCCGGTCCATCCCGGACCGCGCACGACGCGCCCGGGCCGCGCCGCCGTGGGCTCGCCGTCGTCGAGCACCTGCACGCCGTTCACGAACACGTGCTGCACGCCGACCGCGAGCTGGTGCGGCTGCTCGAATGTCGGCGATCCGCGCCGGATCGAACACGACCACGTCGCCGAAGTAGCCCTCCGCGAGCCGGCCGATAGCAGCAGGTTCTCCCACGCGTCGGTGGGCGTGCGCATTTCCTCGGCGACGCGTGCGCGGATCGCCGGGTCCGCCAGGCGCTTGCACCACTCGTCGAGCCCGCCGTCCTGGACCCAGGGCGGCATCGCGGCGTCGAGGCCGGTCGCTCCGGCCGTGTAGTTGTACATGTCGGGCCGTGATCGCCAGACCCTGCGCGCGGGCGCTCTCGACGCGCTCGATCACCTGCGCCATCTTCGGCCAGTTGGCCTCGCCCGCAGCCTTCAGGTGGTAGATCTCGGCGCGAACGCGCGCGCGCCGCGCGATGTCGATCAGCTCGTCGACAGCCTCGAGCAGGCGGCTGCCCTCGCTGCGCAAGTGGCTGATGTACGAGCCGCCGAATCGTCCGGCCTCTTCGCACAGCGCGACGAGCTCGTCCGTCCCGGCGTAGAAGGCCGGGGCCTAGATCAGGGACGAGCCGACGCCCAGCGCGCCCTCCTCCATCGCCGTACGCACGAGCGCGCGCATGCGCACGAATTCCTCAGCGGTCGGCGGACGGTCGTCGTAGTCGACGACGTGCACGCGCACGGTGGTCGCGCCGACGAACGAGGCCACGTTGACCGCGCTGCCGCGGCGCACGACGTGGTCGAGGTACTCCCCCAGCGTCGTCCAATCGACCGTGAGTAGGAAGAAGATGATGAGCTGGTCGAACTGCTTGTCGAGCCGATGCTCGACGGCCGTGTTGGTCGTCTTCGCGATCTTGCTCGACGACTCCTCGCTCGTGATTTGGATCGCGATGCGCCGGCCACGATCGCCGAGATCGGCCGCGGGGAAGTTCGCCTTCCCGGCATTCAGGTTCACCATCTCCCACCCGAAGAGCGCGTTGAAGAATCGCACCATCAGGAATTCCAGCGTGTGGTTGGAGTCGGTGAAGCTGGCCCGCGATCGCGTCTTCAACTGCGATGCGACGACGTTCAGTCGATCGGCGATCCGCGTGGCGAGGTGTTGGCGCTGGAAGGGCATGGGGCTCCTGGAGTGGGCCGAGGTCCGCGAGTTGGGCGAAGGATGTCGGCGATGGCCCCGGGCACGGAGGGGAGCCAACGCGGCGCTCGATGGCCGTCCCCCCGGATCGGTCGCGGCGGCAAATCATCGCGCGCGCATCAGCGAGCGGCTCCTCGACGCTGGTCGCGTTTGATCTGGGCCGGACGGAGGTCGGCTTGCGGCGGGAGTGTGTTTCGCCGAATCGGTACACATGCTCCGCAGGGCGGCCAAGCGACCCAGGGAGCGCCACCGATGCGCGATTCCCGCGAGTACGCGGCCAAAACAGGGTCGCCAGTTACGGCCGGAGCGGCCTGGAACGGCCCTGCGGATGTCCACGGCCGTCGGGGCGTGCGCTTGGAGGTCCTATGCTCAGGATCGATGCCAGAATCTGCAGTTTCCCGCGACGATTTGTGACCTGGCGACCTCTAGCACGTGGAACCATGAACCCCGAGATCTCACCCGCGCTGATGGCGCGCATGCTGGCGCAAACGGATTGGGTCCGCGCGCTGGTGCGGAGCCTCGGGGCCGATGAAGCGACGGCCGACGACGCGCTGCAAGACGCCTGGGTGGTGACGTTGCGACGGCCGCCCGCGGAGGACTCGAGTGAAACGAATCTGCGCGCGTGGCTCGCGCAAGTCGTACGTCGATTCGGCGTGTCGCAACAACGCAGCGAACGCCGGCGCGCGCATCGAGAGCAGCGCGCGGCGCGATCTGAATACTTGCCCTCGACCGCGGCGGTCGTCGAGCGAGAGGAGCTCCGCCGCCGCATCGTCGAAGCCGTGCTCGCGCTCGAGGACCCGTATCGCTCGACGCTCCTTCTGCACTTCTTCGAAGGCGCGAGCGCGGCGCAGATCGCGCGCAAGCACGACGTTCCGGCCTCGACAGTGCGCAACCGCGTGCGGCGCGGACTGGACGCGCTGCGCCTGCGTTTCGAGCGGGAGCGCGGGACGGAGTGGCGGACATGGGCGACGGCGATCCTGCCGATCGCCGGGACGCCGACAGCGGCGAAGAGCGTGATTGGAGGAGTCATCGTGTGGACGAAGTCGAATCTCACCGTCGCCGTCGCGTGCATCGCGGCGCTGTCGTATGTCACGTGGCGCACGCTCGCCGCGCCGGACTCCCGGGCGCCTGCGAGTGGAGCCCCCGCACAGGTCGCGCTCGCTTCGAACGACGGCGCGTCATCCGCTCGAGCAGACTCGGAGCAACTCGTCGGAGAAGACCTGCGTACCGGTGCACCACGACACGAAGCATCCGGCGATGCGCCCGCTGGAGATCCGCCCGTCGAGGAGACGCCAAAGGTTGCTCACGCGGCGCCGCCCATCTCGGCCGACTTCCTGAGCGCCGCGGAAGAGCTTGCGGGAAGCGTGTTTCGCGGCCCGATAGACCAGCAGAAGGCGGTCGACTTGCTCGGCGACGCGCTGAAGACCCTGGAAGACGGTGAGCGGGAGCAACTCGACGACGGATCTTGGAAGTTCACGCTCCCGTCTTCGGATCCACGGGCTTCGGTCACTCTGCTCGCGATACCCTCGGTCCGAGGTGGCGGTGACATCAAGCTCGAGATCAGGCGTCCCGATGCCGCCTTCTTCCCGGGCAATACGGCTGACGTACGCCAGTCGCAGACGGATGTTGTCTTGAGCGCTCGAGGCGAACGAGCACCCGTGCTGAACGTGACTACGCGTGTCGACTTGACGTTCGACCCCATGATCTGGACGGCTCACAACGGCATTGGTCCCTTCCGGCTCGGTGGCGGGACACGCATCGACGCGAGCGGATCCGTGTGGCGTGAGACGACGGGCGAGGCCGTGGAGTCCAACGGCGAGGCGAGCTGGAAGATCACGCACGGAGCGCGAGTCGATAGCCCGAATGCGCTCCAGGACGCGCAGTTCCAGGAACTGTGGAGCTCGCTCAGCAGCAACTTCCACAAGTAGCTGCGGTCGCGCGAGTGTGTCGCGCCGCGATCTACGCCCTCCGCCGACGCTGGCGCGACGGCACATCGGCGACCGTGTTCGAGCCGCTCGACTTCCTCGCCCGGCTCTCGGCCCTCGTTCCTCGACAGCGGGCGCACTTGTTGACGTATCACGGCGTGCTGGCGCAGAACCCGCAGGCTCCGTTGGGCCGATCTACTGCGCCGCGTTTTCGCCGTCGACGTCCTGACCTGCCCCCACTGCGGCGGTGCGCGCAGGCTGATCGCGATGATCACCGAGCGGCTCGTCGTGCGCAGGATCCTAGGACCACCTCGAGCTGCCCAGCTCCCCGCCGCCGATCGCCCCCGCCAGAGCGCCTCCCGAGCCCGAGTTCGCCTGGTAGTCCGCGACGCGGGCGAGCTGCGCACCTCCAAAGAGGCGCGGTGTGGCGGCGCCGTGCCCCGGGCCGCAAGCCCAGCGCGTCCGGTCGGCTCGATGCGGCTCCCGAGGCTCTGCAGAACAGCACGACGTGCGTCCGAGGGACCGGATCCACTCGTCCGTGGGCTCGAGACCTACGGCGAATCGGCCCGAACCGGCCCGAACCGCTACCCGCTGTCGGGGGTCATCCGCTTGGAGTTCCTCTCCCCCGACCTGGCGCGCCGAACTCCGAGCACACAGGTGAGATCTATTCGCCGCCCTACCTGTTCAACGGAACAGTCCCGTGATCGATGTTGCGCCGGGGCGCATCGAACTCGCCCCTCAGCAGGGCACGTTCTCGATCGACGTGACCGTTTTCCGGCATCACGTCGAGAAGGTCGTTCTGCTCCGGCCGGGTGCCGTCACGCACCACCACGATCACGACCAGCGCCACATCGAACTTCAGTTCAGCGCACCGACCGGATACGCGCCGAACACGAGCATCACGATCACGGTGACCAAGCCGCACGAGAGCGTCGGTCCCCCAGGCTACTACACGCTGTGGGTCGTCGAGTCGACGGTCGAGACGCCGTCGAACTACACGCACCTCGTGCCCTCGAACGCCAAGATCGTGCACGTGCGTTAGATCACCACGCATCCGTCGCGGGGAGGAACCAGCCGACAGCGCGCTGCCGTGTTCCCGACTCCACGATCGGGAAGAGGAAGGCCGCGACGAGGAGCGGGGAGGCGGCGCTGCCGAACCAGATCCACCACGGGATCGCACCCGCGCTAACACGAACGCGCAGCGGACGCCGCTCGCCTGCGCTGGTCATGTCGAGCCGCATCTTGAAGTCCAACCTCGACCGCAGGAGGCGGTTGCCCCTCACGCTAGACTCGCGCGCTTGGACGTCCACGTCGCCATCGAGACCTCGACCCGCCAGGGCTCCGTCGCCGTTCGGCGCGGCACCGAAGTCCGTCGCGCCGACCTGGGCGAGTCGCGCGCGCACGCCAGCGACCTCATGCCCGCCATCGACCGGCTCGTGAAGGAACTCGGCGGCACGCCCGACGAATTGGCCTCGGTCCTCGTCGGCACCGGCCCCGGCAGTTACACGGGCCTGCGCGTCGGCATCGCGACGGCACTCGGCCTCGCGCGCGCCTCGGGAGCCCGCGCGCGCGGCGTCTCGTCGGGCGAAGTGCTCAGCTTCGGCGTGCTCGAGCCGGGCCGGAGCGCTTACCACCTGATCGACGGTCGCTCGGGCGGCTTCTACTTCGCGCATTTCCTGCGCACCGACGACGAGATCGAGGTCCTCGAGCCGCCCATCGTCCTCGGTCGCGAGGAACTGCCCGGCCGTCTCGCCGGCTCGGTGACGATCCTCACCGACGACGCGACCGCCGCGTCGTCGGGGTTGTCGCCGGAGATGCTCGAGCGCGTGCGCACCGACGTCCGTCCCGACGCGAGCGCGTTGCTCGCGCTCGGTCTCGCGCGGCTCGAACGGCTGGGTCCGCACGCGCTCGACGCGATCGAACCGCTGTACCTGCGACCGTTCGGCCAACGACACGGCGAGTGAGTCGAGCGCCAGCTCGCGAGCACGCGCCGGGAGTGCCTCGAGCGCAAGCTCGTGAGCACGCGTCGGGAGTGACCCGAGCGCAAGCTCGCTAGCCGGCGTCGCGAGGGACCCGAGCGCGCGCTCGCGAGCCGGCGTCGCGAGGGACCCGAGCGCGCGCTCGCTAGCCGGCGTCGCGAGTGACCCGAGCGCGCGCTCGCGAGCAGGCGTCGCGTGACCCGAGGGCGCGCTCGCGAGCAGGCACCGCGACTGACCCGAGCGCCCGCGCCTCAGCACGCGTCGCGAGAGCGTTGTACCGACCTCGCAGCCGTGGCAGTCTCCGGATGTGAACGAGTATCGCGCCTGGGCCGAGATCGATCTCGATGCGCTGTCGACGAATCTCGCCGTGATCCGCGCCAAGGCCGGAGCCGGCACGCGCGTCCTCCTCGTCGTCAAGGCGGACGCGTACGGTCACGGCGCCGTGCCGATCGCGCACCACGCGGTGCGCTGCGGCGTCGCGGGGTTCGGCGTCGGCTCGTCGGCCGAAGCGCTCGAGCTGCGGCGCGCGGGCATCCGTCTTCCGATCCTCGTCCTCGGCACGATCATCGACGACGAAGCGGACGACTGCCTGCGCAACGACGTCCACGTCGCGCTGCACTCGAGTTCGCGCGGCGTGATGCTCCAGAATCTCGCTGTGCGGATGAATCTGCGCGCCAAGGTGCACGTCAACATCGACACCGGGATGGGGCGGTTGGGCGTCCTGCCGACGAAGGCGCTCGAGCTGCTGCGCGAGGTCGCGGCGGCGCCGAATCTGGAACTCGCCGGGATCATGACGCACGTCAGCGCGCCGGAAGGAGCACTGGCGGCCAGCACGTCCGACCAACAGCGTCTTTTCGAGGGCGTTTTGCGTGAAGCGCGCGCCCACGGGCTCCATCGCGGTTGGACGCACATGGCGAACTCCGCCGCACTCTTCACGTCGTTGAAGCCGCGCTACGACACGGTTCGACCGGGTATCAGCGCGTACGGAATCCTGCCCCACGACCTGCACGGGTCCGACGAGTTGCGCCCGGTCCTCGCGCTCCGCACGCAGATCGTCTTCTTGAAGGACATCCCGGCCGGATTTCCGGTCGGCTACGGCTCGACGTGGCGATCGGAGCGGCCGACGCGCATCGCGACACTGCCCGTCGGGTACAACGATGGCGTGGCGTGGCGACTCGGCAACAAGGGTGAAGTCCTCGTGCGCGGCACACGCGCACGAATCGCCGGGCGCGTCTCGATGGACTACACGACCGTCGACGTCGGCCACATTCGCGGCGTCGAGGTCGGTGACGTCGTCACTCTGATCGGCAGCGACGGCGCGCAGACGATCTCGGCCGAAGAGGTCGCCGCGAAAGCCGACACGATCGCGTACGAGATCACGTGCAGCGTCGGCAAGCGCGTCACGCGCGTGATGCGCGGCGGTACGGAGGTCGTCGTGCCGGCGCAAGCCGCTCACTCGTCGGAGCGACCGGCTGCGTTCCATCCCGGGCTGTCCTCGCGAGTGCCGGCGCCGCCGAGCGAGTCCGCGCCGACATCGGCGCGTGCACGCGCGCCTTCGCAGCTCTCGGCGAGGGACTCCGAGCGCGACAAAGAGGCCTCGCGTGCGCCGCGAACCGATGGTGATCCGCGCGTCGCGGCACAGCACGACGGCGCGCACGCCGAGCCCGCGGCCTGAACGATGGCCATCCTGGGCCGGATGTTCTTGGGGCTACTCGCCGTCGTCGGCTGGTTGGTCCTCGTTCTCGTGGCGAGTCTCTGGGTCGGCGAGGAATCCGGCCTGATCGGCCGCATCGTCCGTGATGTCGTCGCGCGCGAATTCGGCGCGCTCGGCGACGACCTGCGACTCGAGGGTGTCCGCTTCCGTTGGTTCGATCGCGGGATCGAGATCGATCGCCTGCTCCTCGGTCGAAACGGCGAGATGGCGAACATCCGCGACATCTATGTCGAGCTCGCGAGCGGCGAAGAGACCGGTTCCGCGGTCCGCCGCATCGAGGTCCGCTCGGGCCGCGTGCGGTTCTCGCCGGCGCTCATGAACGGTTTGCAGCGCTATTCCGAGCAGATTGCGGGCTCAGGCGCGCGGGTCGAGACGCGTCCGAAGCTCCCGACCATCCAGGTCGAGAACCTCGAACTCGAGTTCGTCTCGCAGCGGTCCGGCGTGATCCCGATCGGCACCCTGGACGTGCTCGCCCGCGCCAACGCGCGCGGCGCCCCGGAGATCTTCGGCCGCTTGGTCCCCGCGCTCACCGCGCGGACTGTCGAGCAAGGGGCCGTGTTCGTCTCGGGGACGCTCGGTGACGACGGCGTCCTCGCCGTGCAAGCCAACGCGACGCGCCTGCCGCTCGGTGTCGAGGGGCTGCCTGGTGACGAGGAACTCGACTTCGTACGCGCGCTCGAACCCTCCGGGCTCGTCGAGCTCGCCGTCGAAGCGCGAGTTCCGCTCGACGGCGCTCCCCCCAGCGCCAAGGTGCAGATCGCGATCCAGAAAGGTGCCGCGCGTTTCGCCCGAGGAAAGCACCGCTTCGAGTCGTTGCGCTTCGATCTCACCGCCCTTTGGCAGCCGGGACACCTCGGTGCGTGGCGCGAGATCAGCACCTGGCACGGGATCGCTCGTGCGAGCGGGACTTGGAACGGCACACCGTTCGAAGCCACGTCGCTCGTCGGCGACGAGGCCGGTCCCGAGCACGAGATCGAACTCTGGGCACGCCTTCCCGATCTGCCGATCGAGACGGGATTGCTCGATGCTTTCGAGGCCAACGCGCTCGCTCGGCTCATCTGGGCCGGGATCGACGTGCGCGGTGCGAGCGAGGTCTCGATCGGCGTTCACGTTCCGCGCCAACGCGGGCGACGCGGAAGGATCGAATCGGCGGCGCTCTTCGCGCTCGTGCGTCCGGCCGGCGGGATGTCCCTGACGTACCAAGGCATGTCCAAGGATGCGACGGGCGCTTTCGACGAGGGTTTCCCGCTGCCGCTCGAGAAGATCAGCGGCGAGATCGCCTTCGTGTTCGACCGCGATCGTATGCACCCGTGGGAGATCGCGTTGCTCGACCTCCAAGGTCGCGCGGGCGCCGGCGCGATCCGCGCGGACGGAGTCGTGCAGGCACCGCCGACCGGTGTCGACCCGCGACTGCCCACGGCGCAGTACGTCGAGATCGATCTCGACATCGCGACGGATCGCCTGCCGGTCGACGACATACTGCGATCCGCGCTCGTGGGTCTGCGCGGCGCGCTCCCGCCGGCGTCGAGTTGGCAGCCTTTTCGGCCGGAAAACGGCGAGATCGGCGTGAAGTTGCGACTCTTCCGCGAAGCACGACTTTCGTGGCTCGCAACCGATCTAGAGCTCGCGCTGCGCGGCGTTTCGCTGACGTGGGACGACCTGCCCGTCCCGGTCCAGCGCGCAGAGGGAACAGTGCAATTCCGTTCGGACGGCATCGCGGATCGCGCGCTGTCGGTCGCGTTGGACGGATCCTTGCGCACCGCGCAGAAGACCCGCGTGAGGCTGCGCTCGCGCACGCTGGGCGGATCGCTTCCTGACGCACCTCTCGACGAGATCACGATGGGACTCGTCGAAGTCGACCGCGTCGCGCTGACGGGTGACGACCGCCGCATCCTGGTCGAGCAACTCCCCGACGTCGGCGAAGCTTTGGACGAGATCTCGCCGCGCGGCTTCGCGGACATCCGCTACGAGCGCGTGCGCTTCGATCCCGCGCGTCCGCTCGAGATCCGCGCGGAAGTCACGCCGCTCGCGCCGGCGCAGCTCGTCCCGCGTCGTTTCCCCATGACGGCGGTGGAAGTCCGCGGCCGAGCGCTGTATTCGGGACGCGAAGGCGCCGGCGTCTCGGAAGCCGACGTGCGTCTCGCGCCGCTGCTCGCGACTCTGCCCGACGGTTCGATCGTGGCACTCGGCGCACAGCTCCCCGCCGGACATCTCGAGATCCTCGCAGCCGGAGTCGACCCGGCGAACAAGGCCTTGCTCGGTGCCGTCGGCGGGCTCGTGACTTCGAGCGACGCGGATGGCGAAGGCAAGGCGCTGTTCGACAGCAGCGCACTGGTTTTCTCAGGGCGACTCGACATCTCTGCGAAGGTGCCTCTCGGGGTCCTCGAGCAAAAGATCGCGGCGACTACGGATGACGCGCCCGGCCCCGAGATCGCAGCCCGAACGCAGGGCAATTGGCGGTTTTTTCTGCGCGATTCCGAGCTCGCGACGACGACGGGATTCCGCCTCGAGCATCTGAGGGGCGAGCTGACTCTCTCGGAAGCGGTGGTGTCGGGGACTGGACTCGAAGCCCGACTCGCCGACACGCCGGTTGCGCTGGACGACGTTCGATTCGCGCAGGGCTCCGAGGGTTGGCGGCTCGAGACCGGGTTCGACGCGCGTGACGTCCCGCTCGATCGCGCGCACCTCGGCGGGTTCTTCGACACGGCCACGCTCGACGCGTTGCTCGACGATTTCGACTGGCGCGGCCGCTTCGACTTCACGGACGGACATCTCGCGATCACGATTCCATCGCGCGGTGAAACGCGGATAGAGCTCGCTGGGGACCTCGTTCCACACGCCATGTCCGTGACGATCGGACTCCCGCTCGCGGTCGAATCCGCGACCATGCGTCTCGATCAACTCGTCCGTGAGGACGGCAAGGTTCGCGCACTGGCGACGATCGAAGGCCTCGAAGGCACGCTCGCTGGTCGCTCACTCTCCGATGCGCGGATGATCCTGACGTACGTCGAGCCCGCTCTCTCGATCGAGACTCTCTCGGGCGACCTCGAAAACGGTTCGATCCGGCCGCTGGGAGCGGGTGCCGAGCGCGCAGGCACGCCGTTCTCCATTGCGCTATCGAAGCCGTTCCCCTTCCAGCTAGGACTCGACCTCGCGGATGTCGATGTCGCGGGCCTCTTGCGCGGACTCTTCCCCTCGGGGGTCGCGACGCGCGGCAAGGTCGACGCGCAGCTCCGTTTGGCGGGCGACCTCGAGAACCTGCTCGGCATCGAGGGCACGGGCTCCATGCGTGTGCGACAGTCGCGACTGTGGTCCGTGCCGGTTTTCCGCGCGCTTTTCGGTCAACTCGGTCTCGACGACACGGCGACGTTCGACTCGATGTACGCGAACTTGACCGTGCGCGACGGCGTCGTCGTGATGAACGACATCCTCTTGCGCAGCCCTCTGCTCCAACTCGTCGGCGCGGGCACGCTCGACTTCGACGGTCGGCTCGCACACGATCTCGAAGTGCGCTACGCCCTCGTCGACAACTTGGGTCCGCTGACGCGGCTCATCTACTGGATCCAGAACGAACTTCTGTCGATCAGCATCCGTGGCGACATGGGTCGCCCCGTCGTCGTGCTGCAGAATCCGCTGCGCCGACTTTTCGGTTCGAACGGCGACCCTCATGCGCTTCCGACTCCGGGCTACGCTCCGCTCCCGCCGAGGTTTTGAGCCGATCATGCAAGGATACGAGACGTGGGCCGTGATCATGGCCGGTGGATCGGGGACGCGCTTCTGGCCGGCGAGTCGCAAACAGCACCCCAAGCAGTTCCTGCGCGTCGCGGGATCGAAAACGCTGATCCAGGAGACTGCGGCGCGACTCGGTGACTTGATCCCGCCCGAACGACGGCTCGTCGTGACGGGTCACGAGCACGTGGCACTGGTGCGCAAACAACTGCCGAAGATCCCGCCGGAAAACGTGCTCGCGGAACCGACGGGTCGCAACACGGCCCCCTGCATCGCGTGGGCCGCAGTCGAGATCGCGCGACGCTCGCCGAACTCCGTGCAGGTCGTGCTGCCCAGTGATTCCGTCATCCGTCCGGCCGCGGAGTTCCAGAAGCTCGTCCGCGTCGCGATCGAGGAGGCGGCGAACTCGAACGCGCTCGTCACGTTCGGAGTGCAGCCGACCTTCGCGGCGACCGGCTACGGCTACATCGAGATCGGCGACGAGCTCGCGATGCGCGGCAAGACACCCGTACACGCGGTGCAGCGCTTCGTCGAGAAGCCCGACCGCGCACGGGCCGAGGTCTTCCTCGCGACGGGCAAGTACCTGTGGAACTCCGGCATGTTCGTCTGGACGACGAACGCGATTCTCGCGGCGCTTCGCGAACACGCGCCGGCTGTGCTCACGGCGCTCGAAGGCTGCCGAACGAGCGCCGAAGCGATCGCGATCTATCCGGCGATTCCGAGCATCGCGATCGACGTCGCCGTCATGGAAAAGGCGCGCGACGTACGCGTCGTCCCGTTCGGGATCTCGTGGAGCGATGTCGGCGCGTGGCCGGCGCTCGTCGACGTCCTGCCCGCGGATGGGGACGGGAACGTGAACGGCGGCGGCGCGCAGCTCCTTGCGGTCGACGCACTGCGCAACGTGGTCCACGCACCGAAGGGCGAGATCGTGGCGCTTGTCGGCGTCAGCGATCTCGTCGTCGTGCGCGCGGGCAAGGCGATCCTCGTCTGCCCGAAGGACCGCGCGCAGGACGTGAAGCAGATCGTGGATCGCTTGTCGCGCGAGGATCCGAGCTGGTTGTGACGCGGAAACGACCGCGAAACAGCGCGCACCACGAACGAGGCCGGCCGAATCGGCCGGCCTCGCGCGAATCAGGATGCCGAGCTCAACGCCGGGCGGCGTCCGAGCTCTTCGTCCTCACAACTGCCACCCGACCTCGACGCCGTTCGTCAGGTTGAACGTGGCGGTCGTGCAGAAGTTCGCGGCGTTGCGATACCAAGCCTGGTAGGTGCGCGTGGTGCCGGCCGAGTTCGAGCCGCGAATGGAGATGGGGATGTCGCCCAGCTCGGGGTATTGCGACGAACCGGCCACGTTCGTCTTCGTGCCGAGGCGAATCACCGTGCCGGCGGCACAGCGCACTCCGTCACCGAAGAGCGTGCCGGCACCGCCGCCGCTCTGCGTCGTGCCCTGGAAGTAGAGGACCGAGCTGCTGGGCATGCCCGAGCCCGAGAGGACCAGCGTGTCCGCCGCGATGCTCGGCGTTCCCGAGCCCACGAGGTTCGCGCCGTTCGCGTTCAAGCTGTTCGCGCAGCCGTTTCCGACCGCGCCGGAGTTCGCGCACGGACAGGCCGTGCCGCTGCCGTCGCCAAAGCAGAAGGGCGTGATCAGCGGGCCGACGAACATCCGCACGAACGCGTCGGGCGTGCCGAAACTCGCGCCGTTGATGTCGACGCCGGCTGCCGTGCGGAGCTGGACGATCGCGTACAGCCACTGGTTGTCGGTGAGCACGACGTCGTTCGCGGCGAAGGCCGCGCTGGTGTTCACGCCGCGGCCGATGAACGCGTCGTCGTCGAACGAACCGTTGCCGTCGATGTCGACCGAATCGCCCTCGCGCGCGACCACGACGCCGTTCACGACGAGGACGTCGTCGGACGCGAGGACGCCCGAGGCCGACCGACCGCAGATGGCCCAATCCCCGCTCGAATTGCCGGCGACGGAATAGAACGTGTCGCCCCAGGTTTCCGCGCCACCTTCGATCGAGTCACCGGTCCGAGCGAGCAGGACGCCGCTCTGAACGGCCCAGTCCGGGGCCGCCGCCGTGGTTCCTGAATTGTCGCGACCGCGAGCGACCCACGTTCCGTCGAAGGCCATCGACGCTTGGAAGACGTCGCCCATGAGCAGGGGCGATCCCGCGACGCTGCTCCCCTCCTGGAGCATGACGACATCGTTCACGACCAGGATCTTGTCGATCGCCGTGTTCACGTTCTCCGTGTCGCCGAGCGCGAGCCAGTGGGCCGGGTTCGACGAGGCCGCGCAGCCGTCGAAGTCGAAAGAGTCCCACGTTTCCGCGCCGATCGTGCTGACGCCCGACTGACGGAAACCCGTGGTGCTCCGGAACAGCGCGGGATAACGAAAGGAGGAACAGTTGCCGATCGGCGTGTTCCCGAAGAACACCTGACCATTGTCGAGGAGCTGCACGGACCCGATCGAGTTGCCGACGGTCTCGTCGCCCGTCGTGCTCGTGGGGATGTCCGTCAGACCGGTGTAGAGATCGCCCTGCTGCAAAACCTGCGTGTGCACGCCACCCGTCGAGACGAAGATCACCTTCTCGTTGTCGGTCGTCACGCCGCCGCGCGCGCGCGCACTGAACGCGATGTTGCCCACGCTGTCCCAGCTCACGGGCGAGAGCGGGTCGAAGAAGTCGTAGAGCTCGCCGGCGCTCGCGCCTTGGAACGGACGACCTTCTTGGCAGAACATCGTCCCGGTCGTGCCGGAGCCGCGAACCAGGATCGTCTCGAGGTCGCTGCCGAGTTGCGTGCGGCCCTTGACGACCCAATCCGATCCGTCGCGTCGCACGGCGATGTCCTCGATCGCGCGCCACGTCGTCGCCGCGGGCGCGCCGGCGAGGTCGAGCGTTCCGGGGATCACCGCGGTCGGGTCGCCCGTCTTCTTGGTGTAGATAACCTCGAGCGATTGCGCCGACGCGGCGCTCGCTCCGAGGGTCGCCAAGGCGACCAAAGCAGTCAGGTTCTTCGTGTGTTCCATGAGGTCTGTTCTGAGTGGGGTCTATGGCTGCTGCGACAGCTCGTCCAAGGAAACGAGCGTATTCCGACGCGCCACTCCTCGATACCCGAGCCTCGCCGAGAATCCGCCCGATGTCGCCGTCCTCGTGGACTTCCTACGATCTAGGACGCTGGCCGAGGTCGCTCTCCGTCAGGCCCTTTGGGGCCTGAGTCGCGGTGCGGGACGCTTCGCTCGGCCAGTGGCAGCCTGAGTTCCCCCGAGCCGTCCGGCCGCGACGACGGTCGGAGAGTTCACGGCCAACCCGCGCGCTGAAGTCCGCGCCGCTCTGCGCAGCGTCAGTGCTTCGCCTTGCCCTGCGCCGCGACCGCGTGTTGCGCGGCGGCGACCTCGGCTTCGCTCGCGAGATAGCGACTCGAAATCGAGTTCAAGTCGCGGTCGAGTTCGTACACGAGTGGAATTCCCGTCGGCACGTTCACGGAGACGATCTTGTCATCCGGCACGCGATCGAGGTGCTTGATCAGCGCGCGCAGCGAATTCCCGTGCGCCGCGATCACGACGCGCTCACCCGTGCGGATGCGCGGCGCGATGCGCTCGTTCCAGTACGGCACGACGCGCGCGACCGTGTCCTTCAGCGATTCCGTGCGCGGACGTTCCGCCGCGGTGAGCGCTGCATAGCGCCGATCCGAGCTCGGATTCGAGGTGTCGCCGACGGCATACGCGGGCGGCGGGACGTCGTAGCTGCGGCGCCACGACAGGACCTGTTCCTCGCCGTGCTTCGCGGCCGTCTCGGCCTTGTCGAGGCCCGTCAACGCGCCGTAGTGACGCTCGTTCAGGCGCCAATCGCGCTCGACGTCGAGCCACAAGAGATCCATCTCTTCCTGGACGAGGTTGAGCGTGTGAATTGCGCGCCGCAAGCGGCTCGTGAACGCGAAATCGAAGTCGAATCCGGCTTCCTTGAGCTTCGTTCCCGCGGCGCGCGCCTCCGCGATGCCCTTCTCGGAGAGCGGCACGTCGCGCCAACCCGTGAAGCGATTTTCGCGGTTCCATTGGCTCTCGCCGTGGCGAATCAGGACCAGTCGGTACATGGCGGACACCTTAGTTTCAGGAAGACAGTCGGCGCGCGACGATCTCGTTGGCGCGAGCGAGCAAGGTGCGCACCTCGTCGCGTCGCTCGGCGGCCCGCGCGAGCTCGCCTCCCCCGAACGGCTTGTCGGACAGCGAACTCGCATTGATCTGGACGTTCAAGAACGCGGCCTCGCACGCCGCGGCGAGGCAGTACGCGCCGCTGGCTGCGTCGGACAACAAGTTCGGGTTCGCATCGGCGATTCCGTCGACCGCGATGCGCAACGCAGCGAGCGCGTGCTCGACCGTCTCGGCCGGAACGGCGAGCGCTCCGCGCAATCCGGTTTGGATCGCAGCCGAGCGAGCCGCTTTCTCCGCGTCGGTCGCTTTGGGCAGCTTGTACGCCGCCGTCACGGCGTCGTAGCTCCGCGCATCGAGGTCGACCAGCTCGATGCCGCGCGCGCGGTGTCTCTCGAGTTCTTCGACGCGGTGCGCCATCGCGCTCTCGACCGCAGCGAACTTCTCGCCCGACGTGAATCGGAAGGCCATCGCCGAGAGCGCGCTGCCCGACGCGACGAGTGCGGCGGCCATGCTGCCCCCACCCGGCGTCGGCGTTCGCGCAGCGAGACTCGCGACGAAGTCACGGACGGTGAGATCGATGAGCGGAGTGGATGCGGACATGCGCTGTTCGTTCGGGAGCCGAGCGGGCGCGGCAGTCTAGCGGCGCGGACTTGGGCGCTGCGTGCACGTCGGAACCTCTCCCGCGAACACTCGTGCAGCGCTCGATTCGACCTGAGGCTCGCTGCGCGTGCTGCCGAATGGGCGGGCTCACACGCAAGCGTCCACGTGGCGGGAGGCGACCTGAACACCGGGCGGGGGGAGGACGAAAGGGAGGCGCGCCCGCTCTCATGGAACCTTCACATCGACGTAACCACGTAGTGCTGCTTGAGTTGTGAAAAGAACAAACCTTCGGGGTGGGTCCCCGCGGAGGCCTTGTCTACCCTCCGGTGGCTCGGTTCCGGGACTTCCCGGCGCTCTGAGCTCCTCCGTCCTACCCGATCCCCGCACACGACCGAACACGAACGCGCCCATCGGGGTCCTCTCCCTCGGAATCCTCCGGCAAGTCGCCGTCAGCGGATTCCTCCGGCACTCGCCGGAAGCACAGGGCCCCACCTCGGACGCGACCGCGAGCGCCGCAGCGGAATTGAGAATCGCCTTCGCAACCCCCGAGCTCGCGAGCTTGGTCCGGCGCACCAGCCTGGCCGAGGTCGCTGAGTCACTGCCCAGGACGCTGCGCCAGGAGGGCGCGGACGTCCGTGTGTTTTTGCCGTGGACGATGGGGCTCGACGCCTCGCCGCTGCAGAGCCTGCGCGAAGTCGGAACGGTGCGCGTCAAGGACGGCACGACGAAGGCCGAGGTCACGATCCACGCGGCGAACCTGGGTGACCTCCCGATCTACTTGATCGACCACCCGACGCTGTTCCGCTCGCGGCACCCGTACGGGGACGAAGAAGGCCCGTACGCGGACAATTGGCGGCGCTATGCGGTCTTCTGTCGCGCGGTCCTCGAGTCACTGCCGCTGATCCAGTTCTCGCCGGACGTCATCCACGGTCTCGACTGGACGACCGGGCTGATCCCGGTGATCCGCGAGCTCGAGTACGCGACGAAGCAGCCCAATCATCCGGCCTCGAACGCGGGCACGTTCTTCAGCGTCCACAACCTCGCGATGCAGGGCGCATTCGAGCGCGAGATCCTGCCGCAGATCGGGCTCCCCCACCGCGTGTTCACCGCGGTGCACGGCGTCGAGCTGGGCGGCAAGGTCAACTACCTCAAGGCCGGCGCCGAGTTCGCGACGATCGTCGGAACGTCCTCGCCCGGCAACGTCTTGCGCGTCCAGCAGAACGAACGGGGAGCGGGTCTCGTCGAGACCTTCCGCCGCCGCGCGAAAGAGCTGGTCGGCATCTCGAACGGCATCGACTACAAGGCTTGGGATCCGGCGAACGACCCGCTCCTGCCGCAGCCGTTCTCCCTCAAGGACAAGGAGCTGCTGGGCAAGAAGAAGTGCAAGGCTTCGCTGCAGGAGAAGCTCGGCCTCGACAACGGCGCGCGCATCATGGTCGCGGCCGTCATCGGGCGACTGGATGCGGACAGCGGGTTCGATGTCCTGGCCGAAGTCCTGACGTCGATCCTCGAGCGCAACATCGAGGTCGTGCTGCTCGGCAACGGGAAGCTCGAGGTGCTCGAGCGCGTGCGCACGGTCGAACAGACGTTCACCGGTCGCTGCCGTCTCATCGATGCTCTCCATCCGAGCGCTGCGCACACGCTGCTCGGTGGCGCGGACATCCTGATCAGCCCGTCGCACTACCACTCTTCGAACCAGCTCTGCGCGATCGCATTGCGCTACGGCGTCGTGCCGATCGTCTACTCGGGAGCTGGTCTCGACGACACGGTCACCGATCACGAGAAGGATCCGAAGAAGGGCACCGGCTTCACCTTCAAGGCCTACAACGGCGAATCGCTGCTCGACGGGATCGACGCGGCACGCAAGGTCTACAAGGAACCGGCGGATTGGCGCACGCTCGTCGGACGCTGCATGAAGCAGGACTTCTCGTGGCAAGCGACGGCCGCGGACTATTTGAAGGCCTACCGCCGCGTGACGCGGCGAGCCAAGACGTCCGCCGTCGACGAGTGAGCCGTAGCAGTTTCACCCGAGGATTTCGGCCATGCGCCTCGTAGGCATCGACCTCGGTGGGACGGCGATCAAGGCCGGAGTCGTCGACGAATACGGGGCGATCCTCGAGCGTCGCTCTGTCCCGACCGGCCTCGCGGATGGCGGCGATGCCGTCATCGAGCGCATGGCGAAGCTCGCGCGCGAGCTCGGCGCGGATACGTCGGTGGGTATCGGCTCGCCGGGGCTGATCGACCACGCGGCGGGACGCGTGCTCGAGTGCCCGAACCTCAAGGTCCTCGAGAACGTGCCGCTGCGCGATGAAGTTGCTCGTCGACTCGGTTTTGACACGCGGCGCGTTTTCCTCGAGAACGACGCCAATGCGGCCGCCGTCGGTGAAGGTTGGCTCGGAGCAGGACGAACACACAGCGACTTGCTGCTCGTGACGCTCGGGACGGGCGTGGGCGGCGGACTCATACTCGCGGGCGAGCTGTACGCCGGCGCGGGCGGCATGGCCGGTGAGATCGGGCACGTCTGCATCGACCCCGAGGGCCCGTGGTGCGGCTGCGGACGACGTGGGTGCGTCGAACAGTACGCATCGGCGACCGCCGCGAGTCGACGAGCGCGCGAATTGGGGCTACCGGCAGATTCACCGGGGGATCTGGTGCAACTCTCCGCGTTCGCACGGTCGCGCCCCGGGCCCGAGCGCGACTTGTGCGCCGCGATCGGGCGCGATCTCGGACGCGGCCTCGCCGTCGTGGTGACGCTGCTCGACATGCGCACCTTCGTCATCGGCGGCGGTTTCGGCGCGGCGCTCGACGTTCTGCTCCCCGGAGTTCGCACCGGAATCGCCGAGCGCACGTACGGTCAACGCGTCGCGAGCGTCCAAGTCCTGCCCGCCGAACTCGGTGCCGACGCGGGTTGGATCGGAGCGGCTCGACTCGCGTCGCGCTGATCAGGGCCGCGATCTCGCTATCTTGCACGCGATGAGCGACACCGCCGTGCTGTCCGTGCGCGATCTGCGCAAGGTCTACAAGAAGCCGTTCGAGCGCGGCGGACTCGCGGCGCTGGACGGAGTGTCGCTCGAAGTCGGCCGCGGACAGATCTTCGGTCTGCTCGGGCCGAACGGCGCGGGGAAGACGACGCTCGTGAAAGTGCTGCTCGGGCTCGTCCGCGGACACACGGGCGAAGCGCGCATCTTCGGCATGCAGCCCGGCGATCCGAAGTCGCGCATCAAGGTCGGATACCTGCCCGAAGCGCACCGCTTGCCGGGACACCTGACGGGCCGACAACTCTTGAAGCTCTTCGGTCGCCTTTCCGGATCGTCGCCGGCGGATGTCGACGCGCGCATCGGGCCGTTGCTCGAACGCGTCGGCATGCAGAAGGCCGCAGACCGCAAGGTGCGCGAGTACAGCAAGGGCATGCAGCAGAGGATCGGACTCGCACAAGCGCTCGTTCACGCGCCCGAGCTCGTGTTCCTCGACGAACCGACCGACGGCGTCGATCCGGTGGGTCGCGCGGAGATCCGTGAGCTCGTGCTCGAGCTGAAGCGTCAAGGCGTGACGCTGTTCCTGAACTCGCACTTGTTGCTCGAGGTCGAGCTCATGTGTGACCGCGTCGTGATCATGGACAAGGGTCGGATCCTGCGCGAAGGCACGATCGGGGACCTCACACCGTCGACGGGCGTCGTGCGCTTCGAGATCGGCGCGGCCCGAGCGGATCTCGACCGTGTGCTGGCCGGCGTCGGCCGCGACTTGCGCATCGACGGCGCATCGTTCCAGCTCGCGATCCAGAAAGAGGAGCTCGATCTCGCGATCGACCGCTTGCGCGCGGCCGGCGTCTCGATCCGCGCGGTCGAACCGCGGCGTTTGAACTTGGAGGAAGCGTTCCTCGATCTCCTGAAGACTTCGAACACGGGGGGACTGCGATGAATCGCCACGTGTTCGGTGCGCTGTTCGAGGACGCATTTCGCCAAGTCCTCGACGACAAGGTGTTTCGCCTGCTCGTCGTCCTGGCGTTGATCCTGATCGTGCCGACCTTCCTCATCGGATTCCGGCCCGACGGCATCTCACTGCTCTTCGGATGGAAGACGTGGGGCTACGATGAACTCCTGCGTGCGTTCGGCGGAGGCGCCGGATTGAAGGTGGACGATGTCCACATCGCTGTGATCAGCGGGATCCAAGAGTTGATCGTCCAAGGCGTGGCCGGCACGGTCGGCCTGCTCTTCTGCATCGCGGCCACGGCGTTCTTCGTGCCGCGGATGCTGGAGAAGGGCGCAGCCGACACGCTGTTCTCGAAGCCCGTCGGACGCTTCACCCTGCTGCTCGCGCGTTACGCGGCCGGCGTTCTCTTCGTCGCGTTCCTGTCGTTCTTCCTGGTCCTCGGCATGCACGTCGGGTTCCTGGTCGGATCGGGACACAGCGACCCGGCGTTCCTGTGGAGTGCACTCACGCTCACCTACGTGTTCGCCCTCGTGCACTCGATGTCGGTGCTCGTGGCGGTGCTCACGCGCAGCAGCATCGCCGCGATCCTCACGACGTTGATCTTCTTCGTGTTCAACGGCTGCATACACAAAGGCTGGATCCAAGTGCAGCACGCGCAAGCGGTCGAGGCCGAGGCCCGCGCGCGTGGCGAGGAGGAAGCTCCGGCCGAATCGAAGTTCGGGTTCCTGATCGACACCCTGGGCGTCATGCACTGGGTTCTGCCCAAGACGACGGACGCCGACTACGTCGTCGCCGGCTTGCGGCGATCACTGACGGAGGCGCCCGCGGCACTCCGTGATGCGAACGGATACCTCTCCGTCGTAGGCGTACCCGAAGGCTTCGGGCGCGAGGGCGCGACGATCGTCGACATCGCGGAATCGCCGGCGTCGTGGATTTCGCGCGACGCCGAGGCGAAAGAGCGTGCGCGCGTCACTCTCTCTCGGCGTACGCGTCGCGACCCAGCTGCAGAAGGGAAGCTGCGGTCCCCGAGCTGGTATGCGTCCGAGTTCTCGAAAGCGACGGACAAAGAGCCGACGACGGTGGAGAAGCCCGTGCGCGCCGGCCGCCCGCGAACCGACGCCTTCGATGTCGCGTGGGTTCGGTGGCGCGTCCGCGGCGAAAGCGCCGACACGCACCGCGCTCGCGGTTTCTTGGCGGTCGACGACGCTCTGTACGAGTTCGACGCCGCGTTCCAGCCGCACTACGGCACGAATGACGAACGCGACGAGGTCCTCAAGGATCTGCTGACCGAGGTGCGCATCGACAAGCGCAGCGCGGAGACGCAAACACCCGAAGTGTGGTACTCCCGCCAATTCGGTTGGACGTCGCACTGGCGCTTCAACGCCTTCGTCTCGATCGCGACGTCGGTCCTCCTCGCGGTCTTCTTGCTCCTCATCGCCCGCTGGCGACTGCGGCGCATCGACTTCTGATGGACGCGCGCGTCGTCGAGGAACTCCGGGCGGTCCTCGGTCCGGTGGGTATCCTCTCCGATCGCGCTCGTTGCACTACCTACGAGTCCGACGGCCTCGCGTTGGCGCGACAGGTCCCGGAACTCGTGATCTTGCCGAAAGACACGCGCGAAACCGCGGCCGCAATGCGGGTCCTCCACGCGCACGGGATCGCGATCGTCCCGC